>Ga0172382_10001654_pt1 | contig 39427 bp, 27 predicted proteins | sample Leawel138RmetaG_FD_122245 | JGI IMG/M metagenome (GOLD analysis project Ga0172382, IMG submission 122245) | Leachate microbial communities from a municipal landfill in Southern Ontario, Canada - Leachate well 138R metaG | ecosystem: Engineered > Solid waste > Landfill > Unclassified | place... | reverse complement strand
GCCGGACCGAGCGCGCCGAGGCTATGGATTCGCTGGCTTTTGTCTGGGGCGAGGTTAGGGAGGGGATAGCCATCTATGAAAAAGTCGAGAAGGAGCCGGCCGAAATCATTTTGTGGGAGCGGATTCAGCAAGCCCTCCCGCCCTGGAAGGCGCAGCACGAGCGCTTGATGACTGAAATCGCCCGGGCGCTGGATAGTCGGACCAAGGAAACGGCCGGACTTGAATATCCCTTCGCCCAGGCGGCGGGCATCGCTTTTGGTGACGAGCGGCGTGCTTATGAGGCTTTGATGGGGCCCCTCGACGAGGCTTTCGAGTTGGCCGACCAGCTGTCCGATAAACAGAGCGCCGCCGCCATGGTTACGGCCAAAAATGCCAAACTGACCGCTTTGGTCGCCGTCTTGCTGGGCATACTGGTTTCGGTGGCTTTCGGTTACTTCATCTCCCGCAGCATCGCCGCGCCGCTGAATCTCGGGGTGGCAATGGCCGGACAGATCGCCTCCGGGGATTTCCGGCAAAGATTGAACCTGAAGCGGCGCGACGAAGTGGGTCAGCTCTCCGGCTCACTGGATGAGATGGCGGAAAAACTCACCGAAATCATCCGCCAGGTCATCGCCGCTTCGTCCAATGTCGGTTCCGGGAGCCAGGCGCTCTCGTCGGCGGCGGAGCAACTGAGCCAGGGGGCGACGGAGCAGGCCGCGAGCGCCGAAGAAGCGAGTTCGAGCATTGAGCAGATGACCGCCAATATTCGCCAGAACGCCGACAATGCCCTGCAGACGGAGAAAATCGCCGTCCAGGCGGCGCGGGACGCGCAGAAAGCGGGCACGGCGGCGGGCGAGAGCATGGCGGCGATGAAGACGATCGCCGGCAAGGTGAAGATCATCGATGAGATCGCCCGGCAGACCAATCTTTTGGCCCTCAACGCCGCCATCGAGGCGGCGCGCGCCGGCGAGCAGGGGTGGGGTTTTGCCGTGGTGGCGGCCGAGGTGCGCAAACTGGCCGAGCGCAGCCAGGCCGAAGCGGCGGAGATCAGCCGGCTTTCGGCCGCCAGCATGGAGGTCGCCGAGAACACGACGCATCTGCTCGAAGAGATGGTGCCGAACATCCAGAAAACCGCCGATCTGGTGCAGGAGGTCTCGGCGGCCAGTCGGGAGCAGGATATCGGCGCCGGGCAGATCGGCGACGCCATCCAGCAGCTTGACCAGGTTATTCAGCAAAACGCCGCCGCTTCCGAGGAAATGGCCTCGACCGCCGAGGAACTCTCCGCGCAGGCGGAGCAGTTACAGGCTCTGATGGCATTTTTCAACCTGGCCGACGGCGTCTCGATCCTCGACTCGCCGCCACCACCGCCGCCCACGCACGAGGCGCCGCGGGAAGAGCAGAAACAACCGCGGGAAGACCCCCGCAAGAAGTCTTACGAAAAAATTCTGTTTGCGGCCGCCAAGCAGGGCGGACAAGAAACGCAGGAAAGAAAAGAATCGCCGAAGGAGGCGCACGGTTTTCGCGCGGATCTTCTCGACGACGACTTCGAACGTTTCTGAATTTTTCGGAGAATCAGAATGCTTGAGCGGACAACGAAAAACGCCCAGTTTCTTACCTTTCGTCTTGGCACGGAAACCTTTGCCATTGAAGTTAAAAAGACCCGGGAAATTCTCGATTACAGCGAACCGGTCGAAGTGCCGCGCATGCCGGCTGAACTTCTCGGGGTGATCAATCTGCGGGGCAAGGTGGTGCCGGTGGTCGATTTGCGGCGTAAGTTCGGCATGCCGGCGGCTGAGATTACCGAGGACAACTGCATCATCATTCTCGAGGTGACGATCGCCGGAGAAACGGCGGTGGTTGGGGCGCTGGCCGATTCGGTGCGCGAAGTCCTGAGCCTGCCGCCCGAGCAGATCGAGCCGCCGCCGAAAATGGGAACGCGGTTGAAAACCGAGTTCATCCGCGGCATGGGAAAGCAGGAGGACGAATTCATGATCATTCTCGATGTCGATCGCGTTTTCTCCACCGACGAATTGGATTTGTTGCAGCAGACGCTGGAATCAGCGCAATCTCCGGCGGAAAACGCCTGAGCCCCTATTCGCTTCACAGGAGACCCCATGTCCTTCGCCAACCTGCTGATCTGGAAGAAGATGTTTCTCGGCATCGGCCTCATTCTCTGCCTGTCCATCGGCACGAGCGTATTCGTTTACCTCGGCTTGCAGGACCTGGTGGCGGACGCGCGGGAGGTGATTCTCGGCAACACCTTGAAGTCGGAACTTCTCGAACGCGAGATCGATCATCAAGGCTGGGTCAATGAACTGAGTCGTTTTCTGCTCGATGGTTCGAACACCGAATTGAACCTGCAATTGGACCACACCCAATGCAAATTCGGCAAATGGCTGGACAGCGAGGCAAGACATCACATCGAGGATCAATTGCCCGGATTGCGCGACATCCTGGGTGAAGTCGAGGTGCCGCATATCAATCTGCACGCCTCGGCGGTGGCGATACGGGAGGTGTATCGCAAGGATTCCGCCAATGGCGGCGCCGGCAAGGATCAAGCGGAGACGATCTTTTCATCCCATACGCTGCCGGCTCTGGCGGAAATTCAGGCGGTGCTCGGCCAGGCCAAGAATCTTGCCGGTCGGGCGCTGAGCGATGACCGCAAGCTGATGGCCGGGGTCGTCAAGCTGCGGATGGGTAATCTGCTCATTACCATTGTCGCCGTCCTCATGGGAGGCCTGGTCGGTTTATTGATCACCCGCAGTATTGTGCGGCCGTTGGCGGCGGCGATCGGTACCGCCACCGCCTTGGCCGACGGCGATCTGACCAAAGATATCGAGGTGCGCGGCAAGGACGAAACGGGGCAGCTGCTTACCGCCATGCAGATCATGCTGGAAAAGCTCAGAGGGGTTTTTCTGGAGGTGCATGCGACAGTCGGCAATGTGGCCGCCGGCAGCGGGGCGATGGCCATGGCGGCGCAGGAACTGAGCGAAGGGGCGACGGAGCAGGCGGCCAGCGCCGAAGAGACAAGCTCGAATATCGAGGAGATGACCGCCAACATCCGGCAGAACGCCGACAACGCCCTGCAGACGGAGAAAATCGCCATACGGGCCGCGCAGGATGCGAAAACGGCCGGGGTGGCGGCGAACGAGAGCATGGCGGCGATGAAGAAGATCGCCGGCAAGGTGAAGATCATCGACGAGATCGCCCGCCAGACCAACCTTTTGGCCCTCAACGCCGCCATCGAGGCGGCGCGCGCCGGCGAGCAGGGGTGGGGGTTTGCCGTGGTGGCGGCCGAGGTGCGCAAGCTGGCCGAACGCAGCCAGGCCGAAGCGGCGGAAATCAGCCAACTTTCCGTCGCCAGCATGGAGGTGGCGGAAAGTGCGACCCAACTGCTGGACGCGATGGCGCCCAGCATTCAGAAGACGGCCGATCTGGTGCAGGAAGTCTCGGCGGCCAGCCGGGAGCAGGATGCCGGCGCCGGCCAAATCAGCAAGGCGATCCAGCAGCTCGACCTGGTGATTCAGCAAAATGCCGCTTCCGCCGAAGAGATGGCTTCCACCGCCGAAGAACTCTCATCGCAGGCGGAGCAGCTGCGGGAGTTGGTGGCATTTTTCAAACTGAAGGGCAATCGATAAGGGCGTCAGCGCAGCACATTGCGCCGAATTTGCATTTTCTGTATTTCAATGATTGTTATTTATGTTCAACAAGGCCCTTGGAAAAGTTTTCGCCGCATTGTTCGCTCTGATACCGCCGCCGGGGAGCCTGCGGCGGCGCATCCTGCTTATCTACGGTGGTTTTTCCATTCTCACCCTGGCCGGATTGGTGTTTTGGAGCTACCGCTATTTTCAGGCGCTGACCGTTGAGCAGGTTACCCTGCGGCAGCAGCAGGTTTTGGCCGAAGTCGTCGTCCAAGCCGACGGCAGGATCGCTGTGGCGCAGCGTATTATCATCAATCTGGCGAAGGAATGGGCCGCGCGGGAAAAGGAAATTGCCGGTGGTGGCGCACAAGCTTTTATTGCTTCCCACGCCGGGTTCACCGAATTTTTCAACAACGGCCTGATTCTTTATTCTCCAAGCGGCGAGTTTTTGGCGGCAACTCCCGCCGTCACCGACCGGGCAGCGGCAGATTCCGCTGTCCGCGCCTGTATTCTGCGCACCATCGAAGCAAACCGGACGATTATTTCCGCGCCTTACCGGGTGGATGGTTCACCGGGCGCCGCCATCATGCTGACGGCCCCGGTCCTGGCCGCGGACGGGCGGCTGCTGGCGGTTCTTGGCGGCAGCATCGATCTGCACGCGGGGGGCTATTTCTCGGGACGCAAGGGGCTGTGCAAGGGGGCCACCGGATGCTATTTTTCCGTTATCGCCCCCGACAGGACGGTTATCCACCATCCCGACCCGGCGCTGATTTTGCGGCCGGCGCCCCCGGACGGAACCGATCCCCTCCTCGACAGGCTTGTCGGCGAGGTGTATGCGGATTGCTGCGAAACGGTAAACGTCCGCGGTGCTTGGGAGCTCGTCACCCTCGGCCGGATGCCAACCACTGGCTGGGTCGTCGCCGTGGCCGGACCCGTCGACACCATTTTCGCTCCGATGCGGCATCTGCGCGAAATGTTCATCCTTCTCGTTGCCGGCGTGCTCCTGGCCGGTGGGGTTATCGCCCATCTGCTGGCCCGCCGGCTTACCGGCAATCTCGAGCTTTTTTCCACCCATCTGCAACGGCTGCCGCAGCTGCCCGTCGATAAGCGAGCCTTTCACAGCAAGGCCAACGACGAGACGCAACTCGTGTCCCGGGCCTTCAATCGCCTGTTGCTCGAACTCGAAGCGGAGAGGGATGAGCTTTTTCGCGCCAAAAATCGCGCAGAAGCGGCGAACGAGACGAAAAGCCGGTTTCTGTCAAATGTCAGTCATGAATTGAGAACCCCACTGCATGGCATTATCGGATTGACCCAACTTTGCCAGGAAACCGAGGCGGAGGGCGAGCAGCAGGAACGGCTGGCCGGCATCCTCGGTTCGGCCAAATGTCTGCTGCGGCTCATCAACGATCTGCTTGCCATCCAAGGCATCGAGGCGGGCCGGTTGTCCCTGGAGAACACCGCTTTCAGCCTGCGCCATCTGTTCGACAACACCATTAAGGAATTCGCGCCGCAAGCGCAGGCCAAGGGACTGGATATAGGCCTCGATATTCCCGCGGAAATTCCCGACATGCTGACCGGCGATCCTGCGCGGCTCCAGCAAATTCTGGCGCCTCTCCTTGATAACGCGGTTAAATTCAGCGACAGCGGGCGCATAATTCTGGGGGTCGGCTCCCTGTCCGAGGCCGCCGACGAGGTGCGATTGCGCTTCTGGGTGCGCGATGAAGGGGGGGGGATCCAGACCGAACGGCTTGAATTAATTTTTCAACCTTTCGAGCAGGGGGAGCAGACCAACACCCGCCGTTTCGGCGGCGTCGGCATCGGTCTGGCTCTTTGCCGGCAAATGCTGGCGCTGCTGGGTTCTTCACTCGAGGTGGCAAGCGTCCCCGGCGCCGGCAGCACTTTCTCTTTTGTCCTGCCGTTTGCCGTGCAGAAAACGCCCGTTTTTCTCGCCCCGGTCCCCGCCGTCGACCTGCAGGGACGCACCGTTCTGATCGTCGGACGCTCCGCGGCTATCGGCCGGCAGTTGACAACCTATCTGGAGCGCCTGCAGATGGTTCCGGTGGTGGTCGACGATCCCGATCACCCCTGGATTTCTCTCGATGGCGGCAAGACGGATATTATTTTCTTCGACGCCTCGGATGGGGTTGAAGACCCGCGCGAGCCCATCCGGCGGCTTCGTCGATATCTTGGCGCCGACCCTCTTCTGGTGCTGATTTCGCCCGTCGGCATGAGCGAGGATGTGGATTTTAGCCAAGCCGGCCGGATTGACGGCTTTTTGCAGAAGCCGTTGCAGGAGGCGGCCGTTGCCGAATTTATTGCCTGTCTGCTGGCCCGCGACGGCAGCGAAGGCGATCCTCCGCACCCGCCGCTGACCCAGTACCAAGTGGAGGAGAACCGCTATCGGCTGACCGTCCTGGTGGCCGAGGACATCGAGATCAACCGCCGGATCATGTCGACCATTCTGCTGCGCCACGGGCATCGGGTGCTGCAAGCGGAGAACGGGCGCAAAGCCGTCGCCTTGTGGCGCGACAACGCCATCGATCTGGTTTTCATGGATGTTCAGATGCCGGAGATGGACGGACTCGAGGCGACCCGGCTGATCCGCGCCGTGGAATCCGCCGCAAAAAAAGCGCGCACGCCGATTATCGCCGTAACCGCCGGAGTTCTGCCGGAAGAGAAAGCGGCTTGTCTCGACGCCGGCATGGACGGCTATCTGCTCAAACCCTTCGATCTGATCGAACTGCGCGTACTGTTGGTGCACGCCATCCAGAACAAATGTGCCGGGAGAGAAGACCCTGTGGAGAAGTGCCGGTGAACAGTCCGACCGCTCAACGCATCATGGTTGTCGATGATGTCAAAATCAATCTGTTGATGATCCGTCGTATTCTGCAGGACTACGGCGGCCAGGTGGAGACCTATACCAACGGCCCGGAAGCCATGGACGCCGCCATGCGGCAGGCGCCTGATCTGATTCTGCTCGATATCGGCATGCCCGGGATGAATGGCTACCAGGTTTGCGCCCTGCTCAAGGAAAACCCGCAGCTTCGGCAGATACCGGTCATTTTTCTGACCGCCCACGACACCGAGGAGGACAAGATCCGCGGTTTCGCCACCGGGGGCGTCGATTACATCACCAAACCATTTTCCCCCGAGGAGGTCAGGGCGCGGGTCAGCGTCCATCTGAAGTTGCGGGCCTTGCAGGCGCGGCTGGAATTGCAGAACCATGATCTCGAAGAGCGGGTGCGGCAGCAGGTGCAGCAGATTGCCGATTCGCAGATGGCGACCATCTTCGCTTTGGCGAAACTGGCCGAGTTTCGCGACCCGGAGGCCGGCGGTCACATCGAAAGGGTCAAGTCCTACTGCCGACTGCTGGCGACATCGCTGCAATCGGCCGAATTCGATGAAATCGATGCCGACTACATCAACAACGTGGCGATGGCCAGCGTCTTGCACGACATCGGCAAGGTGGCGATACCGGATAGCGTTCTGCTCAAGCCGGAACGGCTGAACGCCGAGGAGCGCCGCATCATGGAACGGCATTCGCTCGTTGGCGCCGAAACGCTGGAGGGCGTCTACCGTCTGCACCCGGAAAATAAATTTATCCGCCTGGGTATCGAAATCGCCCGTTCGCATCATGAAAAATGGAATGGGGAGGGCTACCCGCAGGGACTTGCCGGAAAAAATATTCCTCTGGGGGCGCGGATCATGACGGTGGCCGATGTCTATGACGCCCTGCGGACGCAACGTCGCTATAAAAAAGCATGGACTCACGAGGAGGCAAGCCGGGAGATCGAACGATTGTCCGGCATCGAATTCGATCCGCTTGTCGTAACAGCCTTTCTGCGAGAAGAAGCCGCCTTTCGGCGGATTCACGACCAGTTCGATCGACAGGAGAGCGAAAAGTGAAGACCGACGAGCCGGCGGAACCGGCGACCATTCTGGACCAGGCCGACGCGCTCCGGCGGGTTGGCGACGACCGGGAGCTTTTCAAAGCATTGCTGGACGATTTCCTCGATTCCTACGGCGCGGCCGGGGAGGCGCTGGCGGTCATGTGTGCCCGTGGGGAGTGGGAAAATGCTCGTTTTCTGGTGCATGCGGTCCGAGGCGCCGCCGCCAATCTGGGCATGGTGCGGATTTACGCGGTTGCCCGCACGCTGGAGGACGCATTGAAAAGGGGGGACGGAGAGGTTTCTCGCACCCTGCAATTCTTCAACGAAAGACTGCGCGAATTAAGGGAATATCTACTGACCAATCCCCTGTAACGACAGGAATTGCCGGACCATGAGTGAGGACTCCATGAAGATTCTTATTGCCGAAGATGATCTTATCAGTCGCAACCTGCTGCAAAAAATGCTGGTCCGGTTCGGTGAGTGCGACGTTGCCGTCAATGGCCGCGAGGCCTTGGCCGCATTCTCTCTCGCTTTGCAGGAGGGTGAACCGTATTCGCTGGCCTGTCTCGACATCATGATGCCCGAGATGGACGGCATCGAGTGCCTCAAGGAGATGCGCCGGTTGGAAAAGGAGAATGCGGTTCTGGATGGAAATGAAGTAAAAATCGTCATGACCACGGCGCTCGACAACATGAAAAGTGTAATGGAAGCCTATTATCGCGGCGGATGCAATGCCTATCTGGTCAAGCCGATCGAACGCGAAACCCTGTATGCGACCCTGCGCGACTGCAAAATCATTATCTAAGTCTTATCGGATGTAGGGGGAATGTCATGCCATCGGCGATCGAAAGGACGGCAACTCTGCTCCCTGTAGTCGGAATAAGCTGGTTCTGGATCGGGCTTGGCGGTCTGCTGGTCCTTTCGCTGCTAAGCGTCTTCTATCTATGGTGGCTGCGCCAGCAGGAAGGTTTTCTCCTGCACCAGCGCGAGACGGAGTTGCGGTTCGAGGCCGCCCAGTCCCGGGCGGCCGAGGACCTGAAGGAACGCGAGGATCTGTTCAGAACCATTACCTCGGCGGCCGCGGACGCCATCATTATGCTCGACGATCACGGCCTGGTGTCCTTCTGGAATGAGGCGGCCGAGAGGATCTTCGGCTATGGCGCCGAGGAGATTATCGGCCGCGACTTTCACCAAATCCTCACCCCGGCGCGGTTCCGGGAAAAATTTCACACCGCTTTTCCCGCTTTCCAAAAGACCGGGGACGGGCCGCCGGGCGGCAGGATGGTCGAATTGTCGGCCATGCGCAAGGATGGCAGCGAGTTTCCCATCGAGTTGTCTCTGGCCGGGGTCAAGATTCGCGGCGGATGGCATTCGGTCGGCATCGTACGCGACATTGCCGCGCGCCAACAGGTGCAGGAAGAGCTTTTGCGCAACCAGCAGAAACTGCTGGAAGCGAACCAACTGCTGGAGCAGCGGGTTGCCGAACGCACCGCCGACCTGCAGCAGCAGCTTGAATTTATCCAAACCCTCCTCGATGCCATTCCCAATCCGGTTTTCTTTAAGGATTTCAGTGGCCACTATCTCGGCTGCAACAAAGCTTTCGAACAATTCCGCGGCGTCGCCCGCGAGAATATCTGCGGCAAGGATGTATTCGCCCGTCTCCCCAACGATTTGGCTGCTGAAATTCATGCCCTGGACCTGGAGGCAATGCGCAGCGGGCGCACCCATCAGATGGAATCGTTGGTGCAAGCGGCGGACGGCTCGCAACGACATGTCATCTATCATAAGGCGCGCTTCACCGACAACCGGGGGGAAGCGGTCGGATTGATCGGCGTCATTCAGGATATCACCCCCCTGCGCGAGGCGGAACGAACCATCCGGCGACACAACGAGGAGCTGGAGGAGAAGATTGCCGAGCGAACCCTGTCCCTGGAGATCGCCAACGCGGAGTTGGACGCCATAAACCATGAGCTGGAAGAAAGGCGCCGGGAAGCGGAAAACGCTCTGGCCACCCTGCACCGGAGCGAAGTCCAACTGCGGGCGCTTTTCGACCAGGCGGCGGTGGGAGTTGCCCAGGTAGACAGTCACAGCGGCCGTTTTCTCAAGGTCAACCAGCGCCATGCCGGCATCTTCGGCTATACGCCGCAGGAGATGCGGGCCTTTACCTTCGAAGACCTTCTCCATCCGGATGATCTGCCATCGTTTCAGTTGCACATGGAAGCGTTCATATCGGGCGAGATACGGGAATATTCCCTGGAAAAACGGTGCCTGCACAAAGAGGGCAAGGTCATCTGGGCGGCCCTGACCGTTTCGCCCATGTGGTTGCCCGGGGAAGCGGCCAAAACCCATATCGCCGTCGTGCATGAGATCACCGAGCGGGTTCGCGCCGAGGAGAAACTGCTCAAGCTGTCCCGGGCGGTGGAGAACAGCCCGGCAACCGTTGTCATTACCGACCGCCGCGGGATCATCGAATATGTCAATCCGAAATTCACCGAAACCAGCGGTTTTCTGCCCGAGGAGGCGATCGGTCAAAGCCCGCGGATTTTAAAGGCGGGGGAGCTGCCGGCCGAATTTTATCGCGACCTGTGGACGACGATCTGCAGCGGCAACGAATGGCGTGGAGTATTCTGCAACCGGAAAAAAACCGGCGAAATTCACTGGGAGCAGGCCTCCATTTCTCCCATTCGCGACGAAAGAGGTGAAATTACCCATTTTGTCGCGGTCAAGGAGGACATCACTGAGGCGAAACGGATTGCCGAGGAGTTGCAGAAAGCCAAGGAGGCGGCCGACGCCGCCAGCCGCTTCAAGAGCGAATTTCTCGCCAATATGAGTCACGAGATTCGGACCCCCCTGAATGCCATCATTGGCTTTTCCGCTCTCGCGCTGAAAGGTGATCTCCCCGGTCCGCAGCGCAATTATCTGGAAAAAATCGGCAATGCCGGCGATTCCCTCCTGAATATCATCAACGATATTCTTGATTTTTCCAAAGTCGAGGCGGGAAAGCTGGGGATGGAGAAAATCGCCTTCGATCTCGGTCCGGTGGTTTCGAACGCGATTGCGGTCGTGCAGCAGAAAGCGGACGAGAAAGGGCTGCGACTGCTCCATTGCGTCGCGCCGGATGTTCCCCTTCGCCTCATGGGCGATCCCCATCGCCTGGGACAGATCATGGCCAATCTGCTGAGCAATGCGGTGAAGTTCACCAGTGCCGGCGAAATCGAATTTTCCGCCCGCTTGCTGCGCCACGGCGGAGCATCGGTGCAGATCGAATTTTCCGTCCGCGATACCGGTATCGGCCTGGCGTCCGAACAGATAAAAAACCTGTTTAAGCCCTTCACCCAAGCCGACGGCTCGATCAGCCGCAAATTCGGCGGAACCGGCCTGGGATTGGCGATATGCCGGCAACTGGTGGAAATGATGGGCGGGACCATCTGGTGTGAAAATGCACCGGGGCCGGGGAGCATCTTCCATTTTACCGCCGAATTCGGGCTGGCCGATGAAGCCACTGCCGACGCGGGTGTGGACGCCGGCCCGCAAGCGCTGTGCGGAGAAACGCCCGATCTGGCCGGGACGCGCATCCTTCTGGTCGAGGACAACGAAATCAACCAGCAACTCGCTATCGAACTGCTTAAGGAAACCGGCGCGACGATCACCGTCGCCAATCACGGCGGCGAAGCCGTGGAACTTCTTGTTGGCCGGCGCGCATCCTTCGATCTGGTGCTGATGGATATCCAGATGCCGGTAATGGACGGCTACGAAGCCACCCGGCGAATTCGGGCGGACGGGCGCTGTGCGGCGCTGCCCATCATCGCCATGACGGCGCACGTACTGGCGGAACAACAGAAGCGGATACTGGAAGCGGGGATGGACAACTGCATCGGCAAGCCCATCGCCGCGCAAAATCTGTTGCAAACGATCGCCCGCTATGTAGGACGCTCGACCGTATTGCCCCCGGCTACCGTAACGGCAGAGCCGGTTGTCGACCCTCTCGACCTGCTGCAAATCTCCGGCATCGATACCCAGGGCGCTCTGTGTCGCATGGACGGCGATATGGATCTGTACCTCTGGGTGTTGCAGGCGTTTATCGACACCCATTCCGATTCGGCGGATGCGATAGGCAAAGCGCTCGACGCCGGCGATCGGGCGACTGCGGAGCGTTTGCTGCATACGGTAAAGGGGAATGCCGGTTCGGTCGGCGCACAGGAACTCCAGGATTCGGCCCAGTTTCTGGAGAGCGCCCTGCGGCGCGATGCAACCCCGGAGGAAATGCAAAATCTTCTGGCCCGCTTTGGCAAAATACTCGAAAGACTGCTGCACAACCTGGCGCAGGCAATGCCGCCGGATCAGGGCGACAAATCCGCGGACGCCGTCGGTTATGGCAAGCCGTTACGAATCCGAAGGGAATAGAACCATGCCACAAACAGCACAATCATCGCAGCAAGCCGAATCGACGATAAAGCCCTCGTACATCGTCGGCATCGGTGCCTCTGCCGGCGGATTGGCCGCCCTGGAGCAGCTTTTTGCCCACATGCCCTTGGATTCCGGCATGGCCTTCGTCGTCATTCAACATCTTTCGCCGGACTTCAAGAGCCTGATGGACGACCTGCTGTCGCGCCATACCAAAATGGCCATTCATCGGGTAACCAACGGCATCGCCCTGAGCGCCAACAGCATTTATCTGATCCCGCCGAAAACGCACATGACGGTCAAAGATGACCGGCTTTATCTGACGGAAAAGCCTGTCAGCCCTCATGTCGAACTGCCCATCGATGTTTTTTTCAACTCGCTGGCCGAGGATGCCGGCGATCGGGCGATCGGCATCGTTTTGTCCGGAACCGGCTCCGACGGCTCCCGCGGCCTTTCGGCTATCGACAAAAACGATGGACTGGTGATTGTCCAATCCCCCGAATCGGCTCAATTTGACGGCATGCCGCGAAATGCCATCGCCACCGGGGTCTGCAAATTCATTTTGGCGCCGGAGCGCATCCCGCGCATTTTGAAGGAATACGCCATCAGTCCACTGACGGTGCGCAGCAGGATGCAGCACGAGTTGGAGGTTTTCGAGCAGGAGGGTGAATATGCGGAAATCTTCGCTCTGCTGCGTCGCAGCTACCACCTTGATTTTTCCAAATACAAGGCATCCACCGTCGGCCGGCGCATTCGCCGACGCATGGAGTTCCGGCAGATTCCCGATGTCGCCGATTATGCCGCCATCCTCTCCGGCGATCATGGCGAACTCGAACTCTTGTACAAGGACCTCCTCATCGGCGTCACCGAATTCTTTCGCGACAAAAAAACTTTTCAGTTTGTCGAAAAAGAGGTGATTCCCCACCTCTTCAATCAAGTCGAACCGGGCGGGGATTTGCGGATTTGGTCGGCCGGATGCGCTACTGGCGAGGAAGCCTATTCGCTGGCGATCCTTCTTGCCGAAAAGGCGTCGGAGTTGGATTTTTCCGGCAAAATAACCGTTTTTGCCACCGATGTGCACCAGGCTTCCCTGGATGTGGCCTCCCAGGGGGTTTACGATCGGGCGCGTCTGGCCAATGTCAGCCCGGAGCGGATGAAACGATTTTTTAAGAAAGAGGGGGAGGATCTCTTTCGGGTTGCTTCCGAATTGCGCAAGCTGGTTGTCTTTGCTCCGCATAATCTGCTCAGCGATCCGCCTTTTACCCGCCTCGATCTCGTCTGTTGTCGCAATATGCTCATCTATTTTCAGACCGATGTGCAGGAAAAAGTCATCTCACTCTTTCACTTTGCCCTGAAAAAGGGCGGCATTCTGTTTCTCGGCGGCAGCGAGGGGTTGGGCGCTTTTTCCGGTGAGTTCGATGCATTCGCCAACCAGCACAAACTCTTCCGCAAGATCCGCGATTTGAAACTGGCCCTCAATCTCGATTTAGACCATTTCGAAGGGGGGCAGGTGAATATCCCGGTAGCCGCCTTTCAGTCGGGGCAAAACCGCATGGTCAGTCTCGACCGGCAAATTCTTGCCGATTACGACACCTTGCTGCGCCGACATGTGCCGCCCGGTGTGCTGATCGATGAAAAACGGCATATCCTGCACTATTTTGGCAATGTTTCGGAATACCTCAGGATGCCGGAAGGACGGGCGGATACAAATCTGCTGAAAATGACGGCGGACAACCTGCACGTTGCCCTGAGCACCGCCCTGCAGCGGGCCGATTCGACCCGGCAGGATGTCATAACGCGCAATGTGCGCCTCCGTCAAGGCGAGAGGGAGCTGCTGATCGATTTGACGGTGGCGCCGCTGCCCGACAGCAGAAACAGCACCACCCATTACCACGTCTATTTCGAACGGGTTCGGCCGGTTGAGAAGACTATGCCGACGGAACCGACCGAGATCAACGGTATTCAATTCGATAGGGAAGGTCACTTCGGCCAGCATATCGCCGATCTTGAAATGGAGCTGCAATCGACCCGCGAGAATCTGCAGACCACCGTCGAGGAATTACAGACCAGCAATGAAGAGCTGCAGGCGACCAATGAGGAACTGCTCGCCTCCAATGAAGAGCTGCAAAGCACCAATGAAGAGCTGCATTCGGTCAACGAGGAGCTCTATTCGGTCAATTCGGAGTTCGAGCGCAAGAATCTCGAGCTGAAGCAGCTCAATTCCGATCACGACAACCTGCTGACGAGCACGGACATCGGCACGGTCTTTCTCGACCGCCAATTGCGCATTCGCAAATTCAATCCGGCCATTGCCGCCTTTTTCAAATTAATGCCGCAGGATCTCGGCCGCCCCATCGACCATATCGCCTATCACATTTCACAACAGGAAGAAATGCTGGCCGATATCCACCGGGTGCTGGATAGTGGGGAACCCATCGAAAAGGAGGAACAAACCCGGGACAATCGGTGGCACCTGAACAAGATCATGCCGTTTCGCACCGAGACCGGCCAGGTCGAGGGGGTGGTCGTTACCTTTACCGACATCACCCGAATCAAAGCGGCCGAGCTCAAAGTATTGCGCCTGAACGAAGAGCTGGAGCAGAAGGTCGCCGAGCGCACCCGCGAGCTGACCCAGGAAATCCAGGAACGCAAGCAGGCGGAGCGCCTGGTGGCCGAGGCGCGCGATTTTTATCTCAAAGTGCTGGGTAGTGCGCCGGCGCTGATCTGGCGGGCGAATACCGAGGCCAAATGCGACTGGTTCAACAGCACCTGGCTCGCTTTCACCGGCCGCACATTGGAAGAGGAGTACGGCGACGGCTGGGTGCAGGGGGTCCACCCGGAGAATCTGGAAAAATGCGTCGAAATCTGGCAGGCGGCGTTCAAAGAACGCGAGCCCTTTGAAATGGAGTATCGCCTGCGGCGGCACGATGGGGAGTACCGCTGGATTGTCGACATCGGTCGCCCTTTAAACAACCTGGATGGGAGTTTTTCCGGTTATATCGGCTTTTGTTTCGACATCACCGAGCGGATCCGGGGGGAGGAGGAACTGCGCCAGGCCAAGCGGGCCGCCGACGCGGCGAACCAGGCGAAGAGCGACTTTCTTGCCTCTATGAGTCACGAAATCCGCACTCCCATGAATGGCGTGTTGGGAATGGCCAGCATCCTGCTCGAAAGCGAGCTGCCCCCTGCTCAGCTCGATTGCGTCAGAACCATCAATGATTCCTCCATTCTCCTGCTGAACATTATCAACGATATCCTTGATTTTTCCGAAATTGAAGCGGGCCATATGTCAATCCAGCCAGTGGATTTTTCTCTGAAAAAGTCAATGGCCGATATTGTCAAACTGTTTACAGCCCAAGCCGCCGAGAAGCGTCTGGAACTGCGCCTGGATTATCCCGATGAGCTCCCCCACTGCTTTCATGCCGATATCGGCCGGATTCGCCAAGTGGTGATAAATCTGGTCAGCAATGCTCTTAAAAACACCGAAAAGGGGGAGATCCGGCTCGATATCGCCTGTCTTTCGCAAGGCGATGCGGCTGCGGAGATGAAGATCAGCGTTACGGACACCGGTGTCGGGATCCCGACCAATCAGGTGCATTTGCTTTTCCAGAAATTTTCGCGGCTGTCCGGGCCCTCCTCCCGGCTCCGACACGGCACCGGACTCGGGCTTGCCATTTGCCAGCGGTTGGCGGAATTGATGGGCGGGCACTGTGGAGTGGAAAGCGCCGAAGGTAAGGGCTCTGTTTTCTGGTTGACCTTGCCGCTGAAATTTTCCCAGAAGCAGCTTGACGAGGCGGGCGCAAAGGGTTCCGCGGCTGTCCCGGCAGCCGACAGGAAAAATCCCCTGCGCGTCCTGGTGGTCGACGACGACATGATCAACCGCAAGGTGGCGGAAAAAATTCTCAGCCGCATGGGGTGCCTCACCATGTCCGCCGAGAGCGGCCGGGAGGCCCTGGTTCTCTACGGTCGCCACTTTTTCGATGCCATTCTTATGGACTGTTTCATGCCGGGTTTGGACGGCTATCAAACGACGGCGGAGATCCGGCGGTTGGAGGAGAAGAGTGGCAAGCATTCGCTGATTATCGCCTTAACCGCCAATGCCCTGCCGGAGGATCGGGCGAAATGCCTCGACGCCGGCATGGACGATTATCTGGCCAAGCCGATCCAGTATCAGGATCTGCAGCAGATGCTTTTACGTTTAACCAGTCAATGAGGGGGGGCGCTAGAAATGGATCGCGAAATCAGACAATCGATTCTGATCATTGACGATGAAGCGATTAATCTCAGGATTCAGGGGAAGGCCCTGGAGGCCGAATATCGTGTTCTCACGGCAAATTCAGTGGAGATGGGGCTTGAGATAGCTCAGGCGGAGGAGCCGGATCTGATCCTGCTGGATATCATGATGCCGGGCATTGACGGCTACGAAGTCTGTGCGCGGCTCAAGGCGGCAGCCAAAACAAAAGATATTCCGGTGATTTTTGTCACCTCGCGCAGCGAAGTTTTAGAGGAGGCGAAAGGTATTGAACTTGGCGCAATCGATTATTTGACCAAACCGGTTCGGTTGCCGGTGTTGAAGCTGAAAGTCAAAAACCACCTGGAAATACGGCGGCAGCGGAGCCTGCTCGAAAATCTCATGGCGGAGCTTGCGGTGAAGAATCGACAGTTGGAGATTCTGTCCCGCCGGGACGATCTGACCGGCGTTGCCAACCGGCGCAATTTCAACGATACCCTGGATCTGGAACTGCGGCGTGCCGCCCGCAGCAATGCGTCGCTTTCTCTGCTGTTATGCGATATCGATTATTTTAAAGCGTACAACGACCACTTCGGGCATTTGGCCGGCGATGATTGTCTGCGCAGAATCGGTTTTTTGATGCAGCGCCTTTTTCGCCGGGCCGGCGACCTCGCGGCCCGTTACGGGGGGGATGAGTTTGCCGTCATTCTGGCCGACACGGCCGCCGAGGAGGCCTTTGAACTGGGGGAAGATCTGCGTTCCGCCATGCTTGCCGAGAAAATCGAACAGGTGCCGAATGTCGGATCCGAGTTGGTGACGCTCAGTATCGGAATCATCACGGTCGAAGACTTTAATGACCAAACGGCGGAGTGGCTTACCGCCCAGGCGGATGAGGCGCTTTACCTTTCCAAGAAAAAGGGGCGCAACTGTGTAAGCTTGGTGCGCTGGCCCCTCTCCCCTGCCAGAACCATATCCAATTGTTAATAGAAGGCCCAATCGCCTGCCGTCGCTGGCAAAAGGTGGGATTTTGCTCCAGGAAGTCGGGGGTGGGTGGCGAGAAACGAAAATGGCTCCGCGCTGGTATAGTCGCGGAGCCATTTTCTTACATTGATCTTCGGAGAAAAAAAGAGGACCCCGTGCACGGAGGGGGGTGTGCGCGGGGTCCTGTCCATCAAGGCCTTGCGGCCGATGAACGAATCAGATATTAGCGGAGGTCGGAAAGAAATGCAAGGGAAAAATCGTTACATGGATAGTCACGGTCATCAGCGCCGATCATTGACCACGCTACGGTTCTCTTCCTCGACTTTTTCCTTGGCATTGCGGTAAGTATAGGTCTCGCCAAGGTAATTCTTCACCACAACATCGACGCCGACGGATTGCAGATAGTCGGGGAGCAAGGGGATTTTGCCGCCGCCGCCGGGTGCGTCGATGACATAGGCGGGAACACCCATCCCCGAGGTATGCCCGCGCAGGGCGCGGACGATCTCGATCCCCTCTTCGACCGTAGTGCGAAAATGATCGGTGCCCTGCACCATGTCGGCTTGGTAAATGTAATACGGCTTCACCCGGATCGTCAGCAGCTTCTGCATCAGCCGTTTCATGACCTGCGGGTCGTCGTTGACACCCCGCAGCAGGACCGTCTGATTGCCCAAAGGGATGCCGGCATCGGCCAGGCGGGCGCAGGCCCGGGCCGCAGTGTCGGTGATCTCGTCCGGATGATTGAAGTGGGTGTTGAGAAAAAGGGGATGATAACGCCGCAGCACGCGCACCAGGGCAGGGGTGATGCGCTGCGGCAATACCACCGGCGCCCGGGTGCCGATGCGGATGATTTCCACCGTCGGTATTTTTCGCAGCTCCCCGAGAATCCAGCCCAGTCGCTCGTCGGTCAACAGCAGCGGGTCGCCGCCGGAAAGAATGACATCGCGGATCTCCGGACGGCTGCGAATATAATCGAGTCCCTGCGCGATGGTTTGTTTGTTGATCACCATGTTTTCCCCGCCGACTTTGCGTTTGCGGGTGCAGAATCGACAATACATGGCGCACTCGGAGTTGATCAGAAAAAGAACCCGATCGGGATAGCGGTGCACGATGTTCGGCACCGGGCTCTGGTTCTCCTCTTCCAGCGGATCGGCGGGGCAGACGCTGTCCCGCACCTCTTCGGAGGAGGGGACCGCCTGCCGCCAGATCGGATCGTCCACCGACCGAATCAGACCGAGATAATAGGGGTTGACGCGCATCGGATAGCGCGCGGCGACTTCTTCCAGCGGGCGAGGATCGACCCCGAAACGACGTGTCAGGTCGCCGGGACGGGTAATGCTACCTTGCAGAATCTTTTGCCAGGCTTCCATCCTCTTGGGCACTCCTTCTCAAGCGAAGCGTTTGACGTAGGTGATGCGATCATCACCGGGACGGTAAAAATCGCGGATGCGGGATTCTTCCACATAGCCGGCGCTGTCATAAAATCGGCGGGTGCGGGCGTAACTTCCCTGCGAAGACGTTTCCAGGCAGATCATGCGTCCGCCGCGGCTGCGGGCGTCGGCCTCGGCCTCGGCCATCAGCTGCTGGCCGAACCCTTTCCCCTGCACCTCGGGGTCGGTGGCGATCCAGTAGATATCGTAATTCCCCTCGGTGAGGGGCACCGGTCCGTAGAGGATATAGCCGGCCACCCGGCCGTCGTCCTCGGCGACGCCAACCAGGTAATCCCGCTGCCGGGGGTCGTTGAGGACCGTTTCCAGCAATTCAAGAGCGCAGGCCACCTCGTCTTCGGTGAAGGCGCCGGTGGCGCGCAGAATACGTTCCAGGGCGGAAAGATCGGCGGCTTCAAGCTTTCGCATGTAAAAGTTCCTTGCGTTTCAGGGCCATGTTCAGAATGCGTTCGATGAATTTAGGGTAGGCAATGCCGCCGACCCGGGCCGCCCGGGCCAGGCCGGCGTCGGCGGAAATGTCCGGGTTGGCGTTGATTTCCAGGATGTACGGGACGCCGTTGCGCAGGCGGATATCGACCCGGGCGTAATCGCGACACTCGAGAATCTTGTAGGCGCGCAGAGCGACATCGCGCAGAAGGAATTCCTCCTTTGCTTTCAGCGGCGCCGGGCAGACCGGCTCGGTTTTGACGAATTCCGACGAATCTTCCCGCCATTTTCCGTCATAGCTAACGATGCGGCGGCCCAAATCCGCATGAAAACGGATTTCGGCCAAGGGGAGAGCCTCGAAAGGGGCATTGCCGATGATGGCGGCGTTGATCTCGCGCCCTTCGATGTACTCCTCCACCAGCGCTCCCTGGCGATAGGTGGCGTGGATGTACTGGATGCGCCGTTTCAAATCCCGTTCGGTTTCGACGATGCTTTCGGTGCTGATCCCCAGGGAGGCATCCTCAAATCTCGGCTTTATAAACAGCGGATAGGTAAGATCGCGAGTCTTCGGATATTGCTCACCCATCTTCACCAGGATGTAATTGGGGGTCGGCAGATGGTGGAGCACCAGAATGTCCTTGGTGCGCACCTTGTCCTGGGTGAGACCAAGGGCGAGGGGCGGCGCGCCCGTATAGGAATAACCGAGCAGGTCGAGCAGGGCGGCCACATGCATTTCTTTACGGCTGTCCCCCCAAAAGCCTTCGCAGAGATTGAAAACGATTGCCGGCCTGACTTGACGCAGATCCGCAACAAACTCTTCGATATCGGCGCCGAGAGGGACCAGCACGGCCTGGTGACCAAGCTCCTTGAGAGCTTGGCCCACGCCGCGCGCCTCGCTTTCCGCCCCTTCCTCCGAAATGCGGTCACTCGCTTCCCCCTTGAACAGCTTGGGCGGAACCCGGTTAAAACATACGGCGACGTTCATCCAGATCCCCCTGGTGCAGATTCAGACGTTGGGCGGCGGCATCGACCACACCGAGGATCAGCTCCTCATAGGATAACCCGGCCGCCCGCGCCGCTTTGGGGAAGCAGCTGTTTTGTTCCGGCCGCGGCAGAATGCCGGGGAGGGGGTTGAGCTCGATCACATGCGGCCGCCCGACGGCATCGAGGCGCACGTCGATGCGGCACCAGTCGCGGCAGCCGAGAACCCGGAAGGTGCGCTTGCACAACTCCTCTATTTGTCGCAGCAGCAGCGGCTCCAAAGGCGCCGGGCAGGCGAAGATCGACAGCGGGTTCTCCTCGGTGTCCCAGATCCACTTGGCTTCGTACGAATAGATGGGATTGACCCCCGCCGGCAGAGTGTCCAGATTGATCTCGACGATGGGCAGCACCTGCAGACCGACCCCGTTCCCCAGCAGGGCGACGGTGAATTCCCGCCCGGGAAGGAACTCTTCGATCAGGGCGGGTTGCCGATAGGTGTCGAGCACCCATTCGAGCTGACGGACCAGGGCGCGCCGGTCGCGGACCAGGGCGTTGTCGGTAACCCCCTTGCTGGAGCCTTCGAGTATCGGCTTGACCATCAGCGGATAACGCAGGCGGCTCGGGATTTCCGTCAGGGCCGCAACCGAGGTGAAACGTGGAGTGGGGATGCCGTGATAGGCGAGGATTTCTTTGGTGCGGCGTTTGTCCAGACAAATGCCCAGGGTCACCGGATCGCTGCCGGTGTAGGCAATCCCGAGCATATCGAGCATGGCGGGAATCTGTGCTTCGCGGCTGTTGCCCAGCAGCCCCTCGGCCATGTTGAACACCAGGTCGGGCCGCGCGTGCTGAAATGCGGCAAATGCGTTCAGGTCGGCCTCGATTAAGGTGACCCGGTGCCGGCTGGACAATGCGGATTCGACCGCCCGAATGGTATGGATATCGTCCCATTCAGCATAGATATCGTCGACGGTTGCGGGAGGAGGTTCCGCGGGAGGTTCGGCGGGCGGTTGATCCCGGTCGGACACAACTTCGCGCCGCAGATTGAAGGCGAGTGAAACGTGCATAATTAACCCCTTTTGTCAGCCTGCCGGTTGAGACTCCCCGTGTGGGGGTGGTCATGTTCTGAAGATCCGGGTAGCCGGGAGGCTGGCGGCTATAAAAAGGGGTCGCTTTTTATGCTACTCATCTTGCGCACGCCCGGATCGAAACTCGACCACAAATGCTCGTATACGCTCCTTTGAAAGCCTTGTCAACGGGCAAAAAGAATCGGGTAAATTCCCTTTCAAATTCAGGGAATTGCAATCGATATGCGGTAGGCCTCAAGTGGTTGGAAAAAGAAAAAAGCGGTTTCGGCGATCCGGCTGGCAATCCAGCGTCCGCGGCTGATCCCCGAAGGACAATCCGGGACGGCGCCGGGGTGGGATCATGGCTTTTTAAAGTTTACTTGGCGACTGACGGTCTGCTAGACTTCGGCCCGTCGGAGGGCGCATGAACTCGGAATATCAAGCAACCGTTTGTCTCGACGGGGCGGCTGTCCGCCGTATCCGCGAGGAAAAAAAACTGACCCAGCTGTACATTGCCAAGGTTGTCGGCGTCACCACCGATACCGTGTCCCGGTGGGAGAACAACCGCTATCCGACCATTAAGCGGGAGAACGCTCTTCGCCTGACGGAAGCGCTCGAGGTGTCTCTTGCGGCTATCGTTCAGCAGCCCGACCCGGAAACTTGCGAGGTGAGTGCGGTGCGTCGATGGCCTCGCCGACTGCTCTTCGCGTTTTGCCTGCTCTTGCCCATCATTGCCGTCGCCGGCCACTTCCATTTTAAATCGGCGCCCAAGGCGCCCAAGGCGCCCCTTGCACCGCTTGCCGAGCGCCGCCTCCCGCCGCATGCGGCGCCGGGAACGGTGTTGCCGGTTCGGGTCTGGCTGGAGGCCGAGACGACAAAGGGGTGCATCCTGCGCGAACATTTCCCGCCCGGTTGGAAGCTCATCGAAGCAAACCCGCCAGCTTCCAGCCTCGACAATGAAGAAGGGACGGCCCGCTGGATCATCAAAGGGGGCGGCCCCCGACAGCTGGTTGCGTATTTGCTGCGCCTCGATCCGCAGGCGCTGCCGGGAGAAGAGGGGCGTTTCCGGGGCGATATCGTCGCCAGTCCCAATGGTTCCCTGCCGGCTTCCGTGGTTGGCGGTGACGAAGTGGTTCGCGTGTCGCCACATCTGTGGGCCGACTTGAACGCCGACGACCGTATCGACGATGGCGAAATGCTGCTGGCTTCCGATGCTTTCGAGGAAATGCAGGGTGTTCACCTCGATTGGGAAATGCTCGAAGCCATCTGGGATGCCGGTGGTTATGGCTGGCAAGAGGGGGGGGAGCACTTTGTTCCCCGCCGCCCGCAGCCCTGATCGGCTCTCCTGCGGAGGATTTTCCTTATGCGTCCTGCCGTGACGATTGAATTGAAAAGCTGAATTAATGTTATCCTTCACATCTGTTTCGGGGACTCGGTAATTGTATGCTGTATACAAAAAAAGGGTTGAAAAAGTGGGCTTCTCCTGCTATCCTCAGGCCCGGTTAAATTACTCTTAGAAGGGATGATGGCTATGCAATGGTACAAGTCTTCTCTCGGTAAGAAGTACATCATGGCGGTGACCGGTCTGTTCATGGTGCTCTTCGTCATTGCCCACATGTTCGGCAACTTCACGATTTTTGCCGGAGCTGAGGGCATTAATGCCTACGCGGTTCACTTGCGGGCGGTTCCGCCGCTCCTGTGGCTGTTTCGGGCGGTGATGGCGCTGGTTTTTCTGGTGCACATCTGGATAGGGGTTAACCTCTATCTGGAGAACAAATCGGCGCGGCCGGTGGAATACGCCATGAAGAAGAACGAGCGCACCTCTTTCTCCGCCCGGACGATGGTCTGGACCGGGATGCTGCTCGGCGTTTTCATCGTCTATCATCTGCTGCACTTTACGACGCATGTCGCCATCAGTCCCGATTTGGCCGCCGGCGTCGGCGCCAATTTCGACCCCCTGCAGCGCCCCGACGTCTTCAAGATGGTCGTCCTCAGCTTTCAGACTTTTCTGATCGCCCTCGTTTATCTGGCAGCCATGGTCATTCTGCTGCTGCATCTGGCCCATGGCATCCAGAGCTTCGTTCAGTCCTTGGGGGCCAACAACGACCGGACCTTGCCCCTCTTCGAGAAAGTGGGTCGCGGCCTCGCGTTTGTTCTCATGCTGGGCTTCGCGCTGGTTCCGATCACCATCTTCTTTGGCATGATCAAACTTTAAGCAGGGAGAGACGACAGTGATACTCGACGGCAAATGTCCGACAGGACCTATTCAAACTTCGTGGGACCGGCATCGTTTCGACATGAAGCTGGTCAATCCCGCCAATAAGCGCAAATACAGAATCCTTGTTGTCGGCACCGGGCTTGCCGGTGGGGCGGCGGCGGCTACTCTGGGCGAGCTCGGCTACAATGTCGAAGCCTTCTGCTATCAGGACAGCGCCCGGCGCGCCCACTCCATCGCCGCTCAGGGGGGCATCAACGCCGCCAAAGCGTACCCCAACGACGGGGACAGCATCTATCGCCTTTTCTATGACACGGTCAAGGGGGGCGATTTCCGCGCCCGTGAGGCGGATGTCTGGCGTCTGGCCCAGGTAAGCAACAATATCATCGACCAATGCGTTGCCCAGGGCGTTCCCTTCGCCCGCGATTACGCCGGTTATCTCGATAACCGCTCCTTCGGCGGCGCGCAGGTCTCCCGTACTTTCTACGCCCGCGGGCAGACGGGGCAGCAGCTTCTTCTTGGCGCCTATCAGGCCCTTTCGCGCCAGGTGAAGGCAGGTTCGGTGAAACTGCACACCCGCCGTGAAATGCTCGACCTGGTTGTCGTCGACGGCGAAGCCAAAGGCATCACCTGCCGCAATCTGGTTACCGGCGAAATCGAGTCTTTCTGGGGCGACGCCGTCGTGCTGGCCACCGGTGGCTATGTCAACGTTTTCTATCTTTCGACCAACGCCATGGGATGCAGCGTGACCGCCAACTGGCGCGCACACAAGAAGGGCGCCTACTTCGCCAATCCCTGCTATACGCAGATTCACCCGACCTGCATTCCGCAGTCGGGCGATCACCAGTCGAAACTGACCCTGATGTCCGAATCGCTGCGCAACGACGGTCGTTGCTGGGTGCCGAAGAAAAAAGCGGATCTCGGCAAAACCCCCGGGCAGGTCGAAGAAGACAGCCGGGATTACTATCTCGAGCGTAAATACCCGTCTTTCGGCAACCTGGCCCCCCGTGACATCGCCTCCCGCGCCGCCAAGGAGCAGTGCGACGACGAGCGCGGCGTCGGTCCCGGCGGTCGCGGCGTTTATCTCGATTTCGCCGACTCCATCAAGCGTCTCGGCGAAGACAAGATTCGCGAGCGTTACGGCAACCTCTTCCAGATGTACGAAAAAATTACCGCCGAGAACGCCTACAAAGTGCCGATGCGCATCTATCCGGCCCCGCACTATGCCATGGGCGGAATGTGGGTCGATTACAACTGCATGAGCAATGTCCCCGGTCTTTTCGTGCTTGGCGAAGGCAACTTCTCCGTGCATGGGGCCAACCGCCTCGGCGCCTCGGCACTGATGCAGGGGCTGGCGGACGGTTACTTCGTCATCCCCTACACCATTGCCGACTACCTGGCGAGGATCACGCCAGGCAAGGTCTCCCTGGATAATCCCGAGTTCAAGCAGTCGCGGGACAATGTCGAGGGCGAGCTGAAAAAACTTCTGTCCATCAACGGCAAAAAGACGGTGGCCGAATTCCATCGCGAGCTGGGCAAGATCATGTGGGAGAACGTCGGCATGGCCCGCAGCGATGCCAGCCTGAAAAAAGCCCTCAAAGAGATCCCTGCCTTGCGCGACGAGTTCTGGCAGAATCTCAAGGTCACCGGCTCCGGTGGTGAAGTCAATCAGCAGCTTGAAAACGCCTGGCGGGTTGCCGATTTCCTTGAATTCGCCGAACTTCTCGCCAAGGATGCGCTGCACCGCAAAGAATCCTGCGGCGGCCACTTCCGGGTCGAGTATCAGACCGAGGATGGCGAGGCGATGCGCGACGACCAGGACTTCTGTTACGCTGCCGCCTGGGAATTCAAGGGACTGGACAAAGAACCTGAGTTGCACAAGGAACCCCTCAAGTTCGAAAATGTCCATCTTGCCGTGAGGAGTTATAAATAATGGATCTGACACTTTACGTTTGGCGACAGAAATCCCAGAAAGACAAAGGGAAGCTGGAGCGGTACGAGGCGAAGCAGGTCAGCCCTGACATGTCTTTCCTTGAAATGCTGGACGTGGTCAACGAAGACCTGATCAAAAGCGGCATCGAGCCGATCGTCTTCGACCATGACTGCCGGGAAGGCATTTGCGGCATGTGCTCGCAGATGATCAACGGCGTCGCCCACGGTCCCGAAGAGGAAATCACTGTTTGCCAGCTGCACATGCGCCGCTTCAAGGATGGCGACACCATCTATATCGAGCCCTGGCGGGCCAAGGCATTCCCCCTGCTCAAGGACCTGATGGTCGATCGTAGCGCCATGGAGCGTATCATTCAGTCCTACGGCTATACATCCGCGCATACCGGCGGCGTTCCCGACGGCAATGCCATCCCCATCGGCAAGCCCGCCGCCGACCTGTCAATGGATGCCGCCGCCTGTATCGGCTGTGGCGCCTGTATTGCGGCCTGTCCCAACGCTTCCGCCATGTTGTTCGTTTCGGCCAAGGTGTCCCACCTGGGCGTCCTGCCCCAGGGCGAAGTCGAGGCGGCGCGTCGGGTGCGTGCCATGGTCGCACAGATGGACAACGAAGGCTTCGGCAATTGCACCAATCATTACGAGTGCGAGGCCGCCTGTCCCAAGGGAATCAAGGTTACCTTCATTGCCCGGATGAATCGTGAGTTGTTGAAGGCCATTCCCGGCGGCGAAGAAAACGCTGCGGCCGGCGGCGTCTGATCGCCTCCGGCATAACACACATGACGGGCGCTCCGATGGGGCGCCCGTTTTCTTTTGTTCGGGTTACGGCTGCAAGCGTTCTGTAGAAGAGAAAGTCTTTGACAACTACGGCTCTGTTTCTATAGGATAGGCGGAATTTTATTCTTTTAAATGCGGAAGTTTCCATGGAAAAAGCTCTGGAATTGTTGAAGGAAGATCTGGTCAGGGTCGAGGCCCAGTTCAGGAAGGATCTGGCCTCCGATGTCGCCCTGATCGGGAAAGTCGGCGAATATGTTCTCGCCAGCGGCGGCAAGCGTTTGCGGCCGATGCTTGTTCTTCTTTGTGCCCGCTTGGCCGGGTATGCGGGCAATCAGCATATAGGCTTGGCCAGCGTCGTTGAATTCATTCATACGGCGACCCTGCTGCACGATGATGTTGTCGATAGCGCCATCCTGCGCCGGGGCAATGCCTCCGCCAATGCCGTCTGGGGGAACGAGGCGTCGGTTCTGGTCGGTGATTTTCTTTTCGCCAAGTCCTTTTCCCTCATGGTCGAAGGGGGAAATCTCAAGGTCCTCAAGGTGCTTTCCGATGCCACCACCCGCATGGCCGAGGGGGAGGTGCAGCAGTTAATCAATACCTGTGATCTCGAACTCGATGAAGAATCCTATATATCGGTGGTTCGCAGTAAAACAGCGGTGTTGATAGCTGCCGCTTGCGCAAGCGGCGGAATTCTCGGGCAGATTTCCCCGCAGCAGGAAATGGCGCTTAATGAATTCGGAATGGAACTGGGGATTGCTTTCCAGTTCATGGATGACACCCTCGATTATGTCGCGGAGGAGTCCGAGTTTGGCAAAGCCAAGGGGCATGACCTTGCCGAGGGGAAGGTCACTCTGCCGCTGATCCATGCACTGCGAGGCTGCACCGAGGAAGAAAAGACGAAGGTCGGCACCATTGTTGAGCAAGATCAGATGGAAGAAGGTGATTTGGCCTACGTTATAGCGCTCATCGGCCGTTACGACGGCATCGGATACACTCGCCGCCGGGCGCGTGAGTTCACAGAAAAAGCCACCACCCGCCTGGCTTTGTTTCCGGATGGACCGATCAAAGATGCTTTGGCCGAACTCGCCGCTTATGTGGTGACCCGGCGGAAATAGACGGCATGGCATCCGCTATTTAGCCAGTCCCAGCGCTTTTTCCCTTCGCCCCTCCCCGAGTAGTTCGAGCCAGCCGCGATCATCCCGGCACAGACGACCTTGGGAAATCTCTTTTATTCGCCGGCTATTCGACCCATGCCGGCAGTCACCCCGCTGCTTTCCCAGCAAAACCTGCAGGCATCAACCGTGCGTCCATGGCGGCGCGGATATTGCACTTGGTTGAAAATACAGGATGTTTAGGGGGCTTGCCCGCTGCTGCGGATTTGGGGTGGCAATATGCAAAACGGAACGTTGGTTCACACGGATTTTTGCCGAATTTCCGGCAAGGATTATGAGATTTCTGTTTACCGCCGAGATGGCCGGCATTACGCCCGCACGATTTTCGCACCTGAAGATGTGATCATCAGCGACGGCCTGACCAAGGAGGAAGCGCTTGCCAAACACCAACACCTTCTTCCTTTGGCAATCAACTCCCGTCAAATCCTGCGTGACATGCACAGGTAAAATCCTTACCCATTGAAGCTCGCCCGGCCCCGCCAGCTGAAAAGCAGTGATCGGGTTTCGCCCCGATTTTCCTGGAATCTGCAGCAAAAAGTCCTTTTTGCCTTCTGGGCGTTGTCCCTCCTCCCCCTGGTGCTGCTTGCCGTTATTTCCAGTCGGAGTCTCCAGTCCACGGAAGCCCTGTTGCGCCAAGACGCGACAGCTGCGCTTGACTCGCAGGCGGCCAAAGCTCTTCAGTTGCGCGTTATTATGGTTGCTGGCGAGGTCAGCCAGTTTCTACATGCGGTTGAAGGGGACCTGCATGACCTTTCCTTGCTTGCGCCCATAACCGACAACTACCTGCGCTTCAGCCGGCAACATCGGCGACCGATCTGGATTCGAACCGGCAGCAACCGGCAGCCTGAGGAAAAAAGGTCGGAAATTCCGCTATATCGAGAACTCGCTTATGTCGGGGCCGATGGCTGGGAGCGGCTGCGTGTTGTCGATGAACAGGCGAGCAGCGATCTCCGCGACGTATCTCAACCCGCCAATACCACCTATCTTTCCGAAACCTACTTCCTGGAGGCGCGAAATCTCGCCCCGGGAGAAATTTATGTCTCCCATGTTACCGGCTGGCATGTCCGCCGCGACGAACAGTTGGGCGAAGCCGCTTCGCCGGATGAGGCGGTGGAAGGGAGGCAGTACGAGGGGGTTATCCGCTTCGCCAAACCGGTTCACGATGCGGCCGGCGCACTGCTGGGAGTGGTTGTTCTCTCGCTCGACCATCGCCACCTGATGGAATTCACCCAGCATATCAGCCCAACCGAGGAAAACTTCGTCGTTTTTCCCTCCTATGGCAGCGGCAGTTACGCCTTTATGTTCGACGACGAGGGTTGGATCATTACTCACCCCAAGTACTGGGATATCCGCGGCTTGGACCGGCAAGGCCAGCTGGTTCCTCCCTACACGATCAAATCGTCGCCGGAAGCGGTGGAAAAGGGAATCATTCCTTACAATCTGTTGCATGCCGCGTTCATTCATCCCAACTATCCCATCGTGGCTCAGGCCGTTATCGCCGCTCGCTCAGGCGTTCTGGATGTTACCAACATCGGTGGCTCACAAAAAATAATGGCTTTCGCCCCGATTTTCTATAACAGTGGCCCCTACAAGAGGCTGGGCCTTTTCGGCGGCATCACCATAGGCGCCGAACTGGCGAATTTTCACCGACCCGGACAAGTAGCTTCCAGCCACATCCAGGACCAGTTCACCCGCTTCGCCACCAACTCCTGGCTGCTCATCGCCCTGACCGGAATTCTGGTTTTTTTCACCGCTTATCGTCTGGCCCACGGTATCTCCCGCCCGTTAAACCAGTTGATCGACGGCACCAAGGAAATGGCCAGAGGCAACCTGGGCACGGAACTGGCGGTCACTTCCCATGACGAGGTGGGAGAACTGACAATTTCCTTCAACAGGATGGCTCGGGAACTGGGAGATCAACGCCGCCGGTTGCTCAGCAGCTTCGAAGCGCTTCGCCGGTCGCGCCGGGAAATCCTGCGGGAACGCAATTTCAAGGAGACGGTATTCGAAAATATCGAAACTGGCATTCTCACTCTCGATGAAAACGATCAGGTAACTTCGGTCAACAGTCCGATCCGCAACATTCTTCAACTCTCCATTCTGCCCAATGAAAAAGGGCCCCTCGGACGGATTCTTGCCGATTGGCCGGAAATCGTCCAGGCGCTGGCGGAGGTGCCGACGCCGTTGGCGGAGGATAAATGGAGCCGCTATGTCAATGCCGACCGGGCGGGGAAGCTCCTCACTTTTCGTCTGGCGTTGCTGCCTCTTGCCGCCGGTGAGACCAAGCGGCGTATATTGGCCATCGAGGACCTCACCGAGCGCGTCAGCCTGCGCCAGCAGATGGCCCGCATGGAGCGTCTGGCATCCCTCGGCCGGTTGTCGGCGGGAATCGCCCACGAGGTTCGCAATCCGTTGACCGGGGTCAGCCTTCTGCTCGACGATCTGCACGACCGGTTGTTGGCCAAGCCCGCCGATCAGGAGCTGATTCGAAAAGCATTGGCGGAAATCGAAAGACTGGAATCTCTGGTCAACGGGCTGCTGGATTTCGCCGCCCTGCCGCGCACCCCGCTGCAGTCGGGCGACCTCGGAGCGGTGCTCGACAGCTCCCTGCTGCTGGTGCAAAAGCAGGCTGAGCGCGCCGGTGTTGAGGTCAAGGTGGCCCTGCCGCCAGTTTTTCCACCGTTGTTGCTGGATGCCGACCGCCTGAAACAGGCCATTCTCAATCTGCTTGCCAATGCGCTCGAAGCGATGCCGCAGGGGGGGGAACTGAGCATCGGGGCGGAAGTCGGAGCGGGCGAGGTGCGCCTGGCTTTCGCCGATACCGGCGAGGGGATCCGTCCGGAACGGCTCTCCTTGATTTTCGAGCCCTTCTATACCAACAAGGCGCGAGGAACCGGACTCGGGCTGTCGATCACCCACAATATCCTTTCCGAGCACGGTGGCCGTATCGCGGTGGAAAGTCGTCCCGGCGGCGGCACGAAATTCACTCTCCACTTCCCCTGCTGATCACTCTGGATTCCGTCTGCACTTTCGCGAAGTGGCGAAAATTCACCACACTGTCTTGTGTTATCCGCCCTTACCAGCCTATACTGCCGGTTTAATCGGAACACCGCCCGGAGGCGGCATGGAAAAAATTCTCATAGTCGACGACGAAATATTTATCCGCGAAAACCTCGAGCGCATTCTGACCGGGGACGCCTACCAGTTGATTTCGACGGACAGCGGCGAGGAAGCGGTTCGCCTGCTCGGTGAAGAGGAGATCGATCTCGTTCTTCTCGATCTGAACCTCGGCGGTCGCAATGGACTGGATGTCCTGCGGGAATTAAAGGAGCTCGACCCCGACCTGCTGGTAATTATCATCACCGGGTACGGAACCGTGGAAAGCGCTGTCGAGGCGCTCAAAATGGGCGCCTACGACTATATCAAAAAGCCGTTTAAGGCCGATGCCATCCATCTCATCGTCCGTTTGGCCCTGGAGACCCAGAGTTTGCGCCGTGAATTGCGCCAACTGCGGCGGGAGGAGAAAGACGGACTGAACACCGCCGACATGGTTGGTTCGAGTCCCCAAATGCTCGATGTGTATCGTCAAATCCGCGAAGTCGCCAAGCACGAGACCGCCACGGTGCTGATCACCGGCGAGAGCGGCACCGGCAAGGAACTGGTTGCCCGCGGCATCCATAATCTTTCACCCCGCCAGGGTCGTCCCTTTATCGAAATAAACTGCGGCTCTCTCCCCTACAATCTGCTGGAGACGGAACTCCTCGGTCATGAACGCGGCTCTTTCACCGATGCCAAAACGCGCAAAATAGGTTTGTTCGAGGAAGCGAATGGCGGAACCATTTTTCTTGACGAAGTCGGAGAAATGGACATGAATCTTCAGGTCAAACTGTTGCGGGTTCTTGAAGATCGCAAGATTCGTCGCCTGGGCGGCACCCGCAACATCGATATCGATGTACGGGTCATTGCCGCCACCAATCGCAATATCAAAGAAGCTCTTGAAGCCAAGGAGTTTCGCGAAGATCTTTATTACCGGCTGAATGTTTTCCCCATCCACATCTCGCCGCTGCACGAAAGAAGGGAGGACATTCCGCTCCTTCTCGAACTGTTTCTCAAGCGCTTCAATCGCGAATTCAACAAAAATATTCGGGAGATTTCCCGCGAGGCTCTTAATCTGCTGATGCGCTATCACTGGCCAGGCAATGTGCGAGAACTGCGCAACGTCATGGAACGCATCTGCATCATGCAACATGCCGAAATCATTCAGCCTGAGCATTTGCCCCGGGAAATTCGGGGCGAAGCGCCGCAGCCGGAGAGACCTTTTTCTTTCGATATCCCGCCAGAAGGGATCTTCCTCGAAAAGATGATCGAAAAAGTGGAAAAAGAACTCATCGTGCAAGCCGTCGGCATTACCGGCGGCAACGTGGCGAAAACCGCCCGCCTGCTCAAGACCCCCCGCGGCACCTTGCGTTATAAAATGGATAAGTACGGCATCGATGTCGATTCCTAGAAAGACCGCATTCGGCGGAGGATTGTTGCTCCCGGGATCGGAAGTCGATGCCGCCGCCGTGCGAATCGCCCCCCATATTGAGGAGTCCGCTCGTGCCTTTGCGTGCCAGCATTAGTGCCATTCCCGCCTCCCTGCCCCGCAGCGCCCTGCTCCGCATGGTGCGGGTGGTGCGGCTTCTGCATCGACTCAGTCACGATGCCGTCTACCGGCAAGCGGTCCTGCCAGGGTTGCCGGCGGCCGCGCAGAGCGATCCCGGGCACGATGCGGTGATGATGGGCTACGATTTTCATCTCGATGCCGACGGGAATCCGCAGATCATCGAGGTAAACACCAATGCCGGCGGTGCATTGCTGGCATGGCTGGCCCATTATCCAGCCGCCGCTACGGCGCGGGAGTGCTTGCCGGAGCGGTTGCGGTGGAAATTCCTGCAGGCCTTCGCCGAGGAAATGCAGCGTTTCAGTCGGGGGGAATTGACACGGCCCCGCTCCATCGTCATCCTCGATGAAAAACCGCAGGAGCAATTTCTCTATCGGGAGATGCAGGCCTTTGCCGAGCTGTTTCGGGAATGGGGAGTGGACACCTGGATCGCCGATCCGGGCGAACTGTCGGCAGGAGATGAGGGAGTTTATATCGCCGGTCGGCGCGCCGACATGGTCTACAACCGGCACTGTGATTTTTACCTGGAGTCGGCCCCCTTGGCCGGACTGCGGGCGGCCTATCGGGCGCGAACGGTCTGCCTGACCCCCAACCCGTTCATCTACGGCTTGTTGGCGGATAAACAGCGGCTCATCCGCTGGGCCGACTCGGCCTGGCTGTCGGAACTGGGCCTGACGCCGCAAGAGGTCCGATTGCTGACCTCGGCCGTGCCGGAGAGCCGGATGCTGGCCGATTGCGAACGGGAATCGCTCTGGCGCGACCGAAACCGGTGGGTGTTTAAACCGGTGGATCGTTTCGGCAGTCGCGGCGTGCTGCTCGGCCGCAAGATATCCCGCGCCCGCTTCGCGACCCTGCCGCCGGCCGCCACTCTGGTGCAGCGCGAAGTGCCCCCCTCCGAAACACTTCAGGGCGACGGATCGTCGATGAAAACCGATTTTCGCTTGTATGCCTATCGCAACCGCGTTCTCGGCCTGACCGCCCGTTTGTATCAGGGGCAGGTCACCAATCTGCGCACCCCCGGCGGCGGTTTTGCGCCGGTGCGGGTGCGGTAGCCCCCCTCCTGGAAAAACCGGAGTCGCCGACCGGGCGCTAATTGGCGGCGGTCGGCAACGCCTCCAGTTTGCCGCTGATATTATTGCGCAGCCACTTGGCGTCCCACCACTCCAGCGGCATGACTTCGATTCCGTGCACCAGCACGCCGAAATGCAGATGGTCCCCGCCCGCCATTCCCGTAGCTCCGCTGCGGCCGATTTCCTGCTCTTTTTCCACCGTTTCCCCGACCTGCGCGGTCATGGTGCTCAGGTGGGCATAGAGGCTTTGCAGCCCTAAGCCATGGTCGATGACGACGCAGTTGCCGTAGATCCCGTGGTAATCGGCGAAGACGACCGTGCCGCGATTGGCGGCGACAATCGGCATCTGCGCCAGGCCGGCAATATCGATGCCGAGGTGGGTGGCGCGGTCGATCTCCTTGCCCTGGTGAAGGTAGGTGCGGCTCTGGGCGAACATGCCGCGGGCCGCGCCGGGCTGGCGCACGAACGCCCCTTGCCAAAGAGGCTCGGACGCGGTCTGCCGGCCGATGTCCAGCAGCGCTTGTACGTTCTGTTCCCGCATTTCGCCGTTCACCTGCAAAAACAGCTCAAGCAGGTCGCCGGCGGCCGGATAGGCATGCTCGAACTCCGGCATTTTCGCATCGAGAAACCCCTGGCTGACATTGATCCGGTCGCGGGGAAACTTGCGGGCGTTGAGATGATGGTTGAATCCGGTCAATCGCTCATTACCCGCATGGTCGACGGCGATCAGGCGCGGCTTGAACTGATCGGGGCTCATGTCCCAGGGAAAAGGGAAAAGGCAGGCATAAGCGTCCTCCTGCAGGCGAAAACCGGGGAAGAAAAGATCGCCGACAACGATCCCGGATTTTGCCGGCTCTTCGGAAACCGTGTAAACGATCAGCCCGGCGCCTCCCTGGTTGATGTTGTTGGCCTTGCTCAGCGGCGAGATGGTCGGCGGCTTGCTGTCATGGCTGAAGGCAAAGGTTTGCTCGGCTCGATTGCCGCGGCCGAAGGGAAAGATCGAATTATCCGTGGCGCTCACCCGGACTTCAATCGCTCCGTCCTGCAAATCGGCGCGTTCAAGAAAGAGACGCTCTTCCCGGGACACCGTGCCGTTTTCGTAGGTTTTGCTCAGCAGTTCCTGTTCTTTGCCGTCCTGCAGCACCAGTACCCGTACTTTGGCCAGGCCGGAACCGGGATCTTGAAGGTCGAGAAGGAGGGGGCGCTTGGGAGACACCGGGCCTGCGCCCGGACGTAATGCGATTTGCGGGGCGCTGGTGTCCCGCAGGTAGAAAAAAGCACCTCCTGCAAGAAGCAGAAGAAGAAAGACGACAATGACCGGAAGTTTCACATGCACTCCTTTTCTGAACCGAGGTTGACCATTTACAGACGGCGCGACCGACTGCCGGCATCCGGAAAAACATCGATGGCCTGCTGGTATGAACTTGAATAAGGATTAATTTAGTGGGATGACTTTTCGCAGGTTTGAAATGATCCTGGGCGAAAAAACAACCAACTATACACGCCTTAGGCCAAGGGGGGCAAGAACTCTCCGGAGAAGTAATGGTTAAAATATCAACATCCCGGCCCGCTCCGAAGGCGTTATCTGCCCGGCGCCGGGCAAGGGACGGAAGAACTGGTCCGCCGCTGGTCGCCCGCTGGCGGTGGTGTGAACAGCTGAGGAAGTGAAGCGGGGGGGGGAGGTCGTCTAGCTGAAAATGCGTCGAAACAAGCCTTTGTTTTCCTGCTCGCGCTTCTCCTGAATCTGGCGCAGGCCGGAGCGGGCTAGGGAAAGGCGGGCATTGAGGCGCAGGGCCTTGTTGAACTCGATCTCCGCCAGACCATCCTGCCCGCCGGAAAGAAGAATCTGCCCCTTGAAGGCGAAGGCTTCGGCCGAGCGGTCCATGGTCAGCGAGCGGTTCAGCATCTGCCGGGCCTTGTCAAGGACGGCGCGGCTGTTGGCGTTGGCCGGATTGCGGTAGATCGACCAGGCCAGATGCGCCAGGTAAACGCCATTTCGTGGTTCGATGTTGCAGGCGTCCTGCAGCGCCTTTTCGGCGCTGTCCCACTCTTCCATTTCCAAAAACACCTTGCCGGACTGAAACTGCACCTGCGCCTGAAAGATGTCGTCTCCCTGCCGGCCAAGCCCGATTTTTTCCGAGCCGAGAAGCTCGTCATAGCGTTCCTTCTTCACCACCTCGGAGAGGGTGTTGTAGGCGGCGGTGACCGTATCGAGGATTTTCTCCACCATGGTGGCCTCTTCGCCGCCGATTTGCATCAGGACGTCGGGTCCGAACTCGCGGGTCATGGCGAAATAACGCTCCTTGAGTCGGTCGAAGGAAAATTTCTGCTGGGTCAGGCCAAAAATCTCGTAGTAATTTTTCCCCTCCAGTTCAGCAAGGGTGTCGCGTATGCGTTTTTCCAGGGAAAGATGCGCCGCCGGGGCAGGGGAGGTCCGCGCCTCGGGGGCCTCGGGCAACATGTTGAGATCGGCTTCATCGACCAGGTCGGTAAAGTTCTCCAGCGCCTCTTCGGCGAAGGGGGCGGACTCTTCCTCGTCGATGCGGTTAAAGAGCGTGCGTTGGGGAAAATCAGCGGCTTCCGGAGGGAAAGGGGCCTCGGCCACGCGCAGCATCGATAAGAGATGCAGGGTCCGCAGCAGGCCCAGCAGTCCGGGATCTTCCGCCAGGCAGGCGCGAACCGTCTGTTTTCCATCCAGGTGCGCCAGCAGCCGTTTCTCTTCTTCATCCAGGTGCAGATAATTGGCTTGGCGAAAGAACCCGCTGCTGACGCCGACATAGTGGTCGCCGAAGGCGGCGAGAAACTGCCGGTCGGCCACCTTGTCGGGATGGCGGCGCAAGCCCTTGCAAAGGATGTCGGGAAGACTGACCGCCATCAGCTGCAACTCCGGGGCGATGCTCAAAGGCTGCGCCTCCAGAGTCATGGGCGGCTGGGCAAAGGCGCTGATCAACTCCTGGTGCAAAAAGGCGAGTTTTTCTTGCAACAACCGGGGGTGATCGAGGCAGCCCATCTGCACGATAAGTTCGTCGCGACCGCCGGCCTGTTGAAAATAGGCATATTCGTCGGCCGTGAGCAGCTTTTGCTGCAGCAGATAGTCCCCGAAATCGCGATGGATAAATCCCGGACGCAGGGCCACCGGGGTGCCGTGCAGGAGGAGCAGCTCCCATTCGCCAACGGCGTTGCGCAAACGGCAGCAGCCGGAGAAGCGCCGGGCGTATGCCTGCAACAGGTGACGGGCGACCGGTAGCCCGGAAGGCGCTCCCGGCGCCGGCGGGAGAAGGTCGCGCAGGGCGGCGAGCAGCGCCTCGGTGCGAAACGGTTTCTCCAGATAATGCCGCACGCCCAGCGCCTGGGCGGCATGGGCATAGCGCTCGCCGGGATAGACGCCGGTCATCATGATCACCGGCAAATCCCGGGAACGCGGCGACTGGCGCAACTTTTTCAGCAGTTCGACGCCGTTGAGTTTGGGCAGATGCAGATCGAGAAGAAGGACGGCGGGGGGCGAAGCGGCGATCCGGCACAAGGCATCATGGCCGTCGCCGGCCCGTTCCACCGTCAGCCCGCGCCGGGTCAACAGCTTCTCCAGGACGGTGGCAAAGGAATCGTTGTCTTCGACGATGAGGATCTTCGGCGCCATGAGCGTTACCGCCGGCGCAGCTGAAAGCGCTGCACGGCCTGATTGTGTTCCTTGAGGGTGACGGAAAACTGGTGGGTTCCGTCGCCGCGGGCGACGAAATAAAGAAAGTCGACCTCGTCCGGAAAGGCGGCCGCCCGCAGCGCCGCCAGCCCCGGGTTGGCGATCGGACCCGGGGGCAGCCCGGCGATCCGGTAGGTGTTGTAAGGCGTGGTGGTGCGCAGATGTTTGCGGGTGAGATTGCCGTCGAAATCTTCGATGCCGTAAATCACCGTCGGATCGGCCTGCAAGGGGATGCCGCGGCGCAGCCGGTTGTGAAAAACCGCCGAGATGACGGGCATTTCCATCTCGTTTCCGGCTTCCTTCTGAATGATCGAGGCCAGCGTCACCAGCTCATGCAGGGTGAGCCCGCGTTCTTTGGCCGCACCGACAATGTCGGCGGAGATGCGATCGCGGAATTGCCGCACCATGGCGCTCAGCAGCTTTTGCGGCCCTGTGCCGGTGGCGAACTGATAGGTCTCGGGAAAAAGATACCCCTCCGGGGAAGAGGCCTCAATCGCCATCGCCGCGAGAAAATCAGCCGATTGGGCCAGCCGCACAATTTCCGCCGCCGGGCCGATTCCTTCGGTTTCCAGGCGATCGGCGATTTCCCGCAAGGTCAGTCCCTCGGGAATGGTGAGGCGGCGCTGTTGGACGTCGCCGGCGATAAGTCGATCGAGAACGGCGCACGGGGTGGCCGGCTCGGTAAATTCGTATTCTCCCGCCTGTGCCCGGCGTGTATCGCCGCGCAATCGCGCCAGAAACTGGAATTTGCCGGCATCGGCAATCACCCCGGCATCTTCCAATTGCCGCGCCACTCGCGGCAGCGGCGCACCGCTTGGCACCGTCAGCAGAACGGGTGCGGCGGGCGCTATCGGACGATAGTTGAAAAGGCCGAAGGAGACAGCAAACAGCGCAAAGACAAGAAGCGGCAAAAGGAGCAGAAAGGATAGGGCGAAACGCCTGGTCATCGGCAGATCCCGAAAGGCCGGAAGAGAGCGAAAAAAGATGCGCCATCTTAGGCAAAGGATGAGAACAAGTCAAGAACTGGTCGGGCAGGGCTCAGGCGCGAAAGCGGCTTTCGGTGCCGTTGCGCAAGCGAGCGATATTGCTGTGATGACGCACGATCACCAGCACGGCAATAATTAAACTGACGCTGAACGTGGGCAGGGAACGCGTGGCGAGCAAGACGAGAAAGGGGATCGCGAAGGCTGCCGAAATCGAGGCGAGAGAGATATAACGCCACTTCCAGAGCACGCCGGCGAATACCAGCAGTGCGCCAAGGACGGCCAGGGGAGACAGAACGATGAAGATGCCGAGGGCGGTGGCCACGCCCTTGCCCCCCTTGAACAGCAGGTAGACGGGGAAGCAGTGGCCGAGAAAAAGCGCCAGCGCCGCCGTCCCCACTTGCGCGGGGGAAAACTCCGGAACCGAAACAATGTACAGCATCGGCAGCAGACCTTTGAGGGTGTCGCCGATCAGAGTGAGGATGCCCAGACGGCGGCCGCCCACGCGGTAGACGTTGGTGGCGCCGATGTTGCCGCTGCCGGCCTTGCGGATATCGCCGTGCCCGGCCAGGCGGGTGAGGATGACGCCGGTGGGAATGGCCCCGACGAGATAGAAAAACAACAGCAGCAATGGATAGCTCAAGGTTTACTCCGGCCGGATGCGCGGCCCATCCCATGAAAGTCGAGTACCGTCCTTCGCCGCGAAAAGCTTTTTAACATGCAAAAACGACGATGGCAAGGAGATCTGCGGCATTTTCATCCCCATCACTCCAGCGCTTTTGCCGTCAGCGGCAGGGTGCGGGTCATTTCTTCCAACTGACGAAAGAAAATGGTTTTGAAGGTCGGAATGTCATGCTCGCCCGGGATCACCAGGACCCGCTCGGCGGGCAGAACGGTGGCCAGCAGCCGGGGGCCGCCGTCGACCGTATCGTCCTCGGCGCCGTAGCCGAGGAAAACCGGGGGGTAGGCGTCAGGATCCGCGGCGTACGCCTTGATCCACGTCCAGAGAAGGCGCTGCCAATCGTCGGTATCGTTGCCGGTTTTGCGCCACTGGCCGACGCCCCCCGCCGCCTCGATTTCGTCGATGATTCGGTCCCAGCCGATGAAGGGGCTGATCAACAGCGCCCCGTCGACATCCTCTGGATAGCTGCGCAGGTAAAAGAGGCTGCCGAGGCCGCCCATGGAAAAGCCCGCCAGCCAAATGTGCTCGTATCCCTGTCGCCGGTAGGGGTCGATAATGTCGGCCTTCAGGCGTTCCTCCAGATTCTGCGCCCGATAGTAACCGAAATGCAGATCGGGGGCGACGATATCGAAGGGGAGTTGCCGCCGGCGGATTTCATCGATGATGCCTTCCCGGGCGAAAATCTCGTGATTGGAGCCCATTCCCCGCAGCAGGACCAGCAGGTTTTTATGCTGATGCGCCTGCATGTCGCCGTAGGTCAGCGCCGCGAGCGGCGCCGTCGCCGGGCGCAGGCAGCCGGCGAGAAACAGGGTCGCCAGGCAGAGGCCGACCAATCTCCATCCTTTGTGCCATATACGCATGCGTCCTCGCTTTCTGCGGAAAATGATGACGAAACTATAGGGCAAAGGATGGCGCTCTTCAATGGCGACCGATGGCCGAGGGACGATATTGAAAATGGTTTTCTTTTTCCCTTGACAGCCGGCAGCGCTTTTCTATATTTTGACAACGGTTTTCAATTTCATTGAACGTTTCCGCGAAAAGATCCCCAAAACAAACCTTGTCAATGCGCAAAAGGAGACACCGACCGATGATGCCCCTTGGATTACTGGGCCCTGGCGAACAGGGCGAAATCGTCTCGATCCGGGCGATGCACGCTTGGGAAAAAAACCATCAGTGCTGTGG
>Ga0172382_10001653_pt1 | contig 39444 bp, 31 predicted proteins | sample Leawel138RmetaG_FD_122245 | JGI IMG/M metagenome (GOLD analysis project Ga0172382, IMG submission 122245) | Leachate microbial communities from a municipal landfill in Southern Ontario, Canada - Leachate well 138R metaG | ecosystem: Engineered > Solid waste > Landfill > Unclassified | place... | reverse complement strand
TTTTCAGGAATCATTTCATCAAATGTTTCAAAGCCGTTTTCTTTAGCATATAACATCCAAATGGCATTATCGATCCCTACCAGTGCATTCAGCGCAAATGTTTCGCGTAAATTTGGGTTTCCGGTTATTTTTTTCCCATATTCCAGCACTTCTCTCCAAATGTTTTCCAGCAATTCAACAGGATCAATAAATGTTTGCCCTTTCAGTATTTGCATGGCATATTCAGTCATGGTATACATAAGGGGATTTCCACCACTTTCAGTATATTGGGCGAAAACATCAGCATCTGACCATAAAACATTTTGTGTACATAATCCGACCTTAGAAAATCCAGATGAGCTTTTCATCCAGGATGCAGTTTGCCATATTTCTGTCATGTAGCTACCCTTAAATCCAAAAGGACGAATGAGAGGTTCACGTTCAAATTTGGAGTTTACTTCACTGATTTGAATTTTTTTCATTTGATTTTCATTTTTACATCATGCAAAAAGGTTGGGTGTTCCCATCATCATGGACGCTCCGGTGGCCCAAAGGCTATATAAATGAATGTTTCGGATTACTTTTCATTTTATGCCAGTTGGTATTTTTTAAGATACATTCGAATTAAATCCACATCCTTTTTAATCTTAGCAGAAATAAGTTTTTGCTTTTGGAGAAGTGGCAGATTTTCTTCTTCTTTTAAAAGAAGTGGATATTCGGCATGAAGGGTGATTGGAGCCACAATATTCAATTCTTTAATCGTTTTGAAAAAAAGATCGAAATCGACTATACCTTCTCCAAGAGGAACACTTTTTACTTTGGCTTTACCGGTTGATACATCCCAGGTAAAATCCTTAATTGCCAGAGAACCCATGTTGTTTTTCAAAAGATGCAGGGCTAAAATCCAGGATAATGAACCTTCCGTAACGGCATGACGAATATCATACTGACAACTTATGGCATTTGAAGGTAAATCTTTTATTACATTCCATATATCCCAGACCGGAGCACCAAATTTTTTGCCTGAATGGTTTTGATATTCACCTTGAATGCCTAATTCTTTATTCAATTGGATTAAGTGTTCAATCTCATTGCGTATTGAGGAAAGAGAGGATTCTATTCCATCTTGAAAGTTATAATCATAATATCCTAACCGATAATGTGAAATACCTAAATTTGCTGCTGTTTCCAGCATGTTCTTTGTATAGGGCTCATGGATACTTTTTATTGCAGTAACCATCATCCTGGTTTTAAGCCCATACTTTTTGCCCACTTCAATTACTTCAGGTAAGTCTTCTCTAATTCGTTCTGGCTCAACTCTTCCCTTTGATCTGACTGTTAAGTCAAAACCATCTATCCCAGACTCGGCTAGTGTTTCTGACATAAAATCAATTTCATAGTTGTCAAGGGGTTTTGTGAAAAAAGCAATGGGAAAGTTAGTTTCGCCAGGATTTGAAGATACCGTTCCATATGCATTGGTAACAGAGATAGCCCCGGTTATTACTGTCATATTTTTAATAAATTTTCTTCTGCTATAACTCATTCTTTTTCACAATTATCCGACTAAAGTCGGGATTACTAAATTTTATTATCTCTAACACCCCTTTTATGAGCAATTGATATGGCGAAAGTGGAGTAATGGCTATACCTACTCCAGGAGGTAGATAAATCATTTGCTATGAACGACATGAAATCCATGAACCACAAGAGATTATTACTGCAACGATTTATTGACGTTTTCTGTGTAAATGTATACTCAGCTAAAAATCAAAATCATGTTAATGAACTTGTATGTTATGGTACTATTGCCGCTTCATTATTTAACGAAGTATTTGAATGGATTCAGATCATTTAATATTCTCCAGAATATCTGTCAGATGTTTCCAGAATTTTTCTGTCGTTTCAATGTTCAGCCGTTCGTCGGGTGAATGTGCTCCTTTAATGGTTGGCCCAAAGGAGATCATATCGAGGTGTGGATATTTCTCCAGAAAGAGGCCGCATTCCAGTCCGGCGTGGATTGACCGTACTTTAGGGTTTGTTTTAAAGAGTTGTTTATAAGAATCGATAGCTATTTTCAGAACTTTGGATTCCGGATTGGGTGTCCAGCCGGGATATCCGTCGGAATGGGAAATGCCAGCTTTCGCCAATTTAAAAACCGATCGTACCATTTCTGCTGCGTAATATTTTCTGCTTTCCAGTTCACTACGTTGACTGGTAGTGATTCGTATTGTATCTTTTTCAACGAATTTCACAGAAGCGAGGTTTGTTGAGGTTTCTACCATTCCTTCCATGCGGCTACTCATTTCCAATACTCCATGAGGGCAAGCGTAAAGGGAGCTCAGCAGATTATTTTGTGAGGGCGCAGTTAATACGAATTCAGGGTGGGTTGTTTTCTCTATTTTTAGCTTTAACCCGGGTTCATTTATCATGTATTCCACCCGCATCTGCTGTGAGAACTTTTCAAATGCTTCGAGAAAAATTTTTTTTTGGTTTTTGGGGATTACTACAACAGTCGAAGCTTCTCTGGCGATAGCATTGCGCAGGTTTCCTCCGGTGAAATTAGCTAACTCCATCGGGAACTCACGCGATGCATTCCACAGAAAACGATTCAGTATTTTGATGGCGTTTCCCCGGTTTTTATGGATGTCATCACCTGAGTGGCCACCTGTTAATCCGGAAACAGAAATTTTTCTTGCAGTGGTATCTTTTTGAACAGGTTTTATCTTTACAGCCATCGTTATGAGGGTGTCGATACCTCCGGCACAACCAATAAAAATTTCGCCTTCATCCTCCGAATCGAGATTTAATAAAACAGAACCTTTCATGAATCCAGGCTGAAGAGCAAATGCCCCGGTCAACCCTGTTTCTTCATCCACAGTAAAAAGACACTCAAGAGGTCCGTGCTTGATCTCAGTTGACGTTAGCATGGCCATTTGTGCAGCAATACCAATTCCACAATCGGCTCCCAGTGTTGTTCCATTGGCTTTTACCCACCCGTCAATAACCAGAGGCTCGATGGGATCGTTGTCAAAATCAAAAACTTTGTCGTTGTTCTTCTCACAAACCATATCCATGTGGGTCTGTAAAATAACCGTGGGACTCTTTTCCCTGCCGGGAAATGCGGGCTTGGAAATGATCACGTTCCCGGCTTCATCAGTCCTGGCTGCCAGATTGTTTTTACTGGCAAATTCCAGCAGAAAACGACGGATCTTTTCTTCCTTTTTGGAAGGTCTGGGTACCTGGCATATCTCTTCAAAATAGTGAAAAAGAGGTTGTGGATTTAGTCTTTCTAAAGTTTTCATCTTATTATTTTTTACTGCAAAGATGTAAAGAGAAAAATGATTTCATCAATCACTTCTTTTTTTGTATTTGCATTCTATTCATTCGTCACTGATCTATCGTAATTCTTTTATTTTTTACGTAAATATGGTAAAAACTTTTGAAATTTGCCCATCCGGAAACCAGGAAGAGTTTCTATTTTAAATACAGATTGCTGTCGCCATAGCTCAAAAAGCGAAAATCGTTTTGCAGGGCATAGTCATATACTTTTTTCCAGTCATTTCCCAGAAATGCACTAATTAGCAATAGCAATGTGCTTTGTGGCTGATGAAAGTTGGTCAGCATGCCTTCAATCAGCTTAAAATTATAGCCTGGAACAATGATCATTTGGGTAGAAAACTGAAGAGTAGGGGTGTTCATCCTATCCAGGTAATGCAGGATTTGCATCAGGGCATCATGTACACTGATTGTTTGATTTGCGTGGTATGATTCCCATTGATCCACTTGCAACGGTTCATGCCACGATGATTCATTCTTCAGTTTTACTCCCAGCCAGTACATACTTTCGAGTGACCTTACCGAGGTTGTTCCTACGGCAATTATTTTATGTGGTTTTTGAAGGAGTTCTTCGATGAATGTTCGGGGTATGATCACCTGTTCCTGATGCATAATATGTTCTCCGAGAGTTTCTGTTTTAACAGGCTGAAAGGTACCTGCTCCTACATGAAGGGTGATTTCTCTCCGGCAGATATTTTTTTTTGTCAACCGGGAAAGTATATCCTCGGTGAAATGAAGCCCTGCGGTTGGTGCGGCAACTGAGCCATTGGTTTTGGCATAAACCGTTTGGTATGCTGTTTCATCGCCTGGCTCCGTAGGCCGGTTCAGGTATGGGGGTATGGGGAGGATCCCCGAACTTTCAATGATTTCACCAAAAGTATAGTGGGGAGGCCAGGTGAATTCAATGATCCAGGTATTGTTCTCCTGTCCGGTTTTTCTGGCGGTAATTTCAATCGTTTTTCCCTGGATTGTGGCAGTTTTGCGTAATTCTTCCCCTTTCCACTTTTTTGCATTGCCAACCATGCATTTCCATGAAGACCGGCTTGTTTGCTGAAAAGCCTGCTGGTAGTCGGCAGGCTCAACAGGTTCTAAACAAAAAATTTCCAGGTTCGCTCCGGTTATTTTTTGAAAATAAATACGGGCATGTATGACACGTGTATTGTTAAAAACCAACAATGTATCAGCCGGGAGGTAGTCCGTGAGGTTCCTGAAACAGTCCTTTTTAATGAGCCCGCTATTCCAAACCAACAAGTTGGAACTATCGCGTTCAGCCAATGGGTACCTGGCAACTTTTTCTTCCGGCAGGTGATAGCTGAAGTCACTAATCCTTATGTTATCAATACTTGACAATTTTTTTAATTTGTGCTGCAAAAATAATGTAAAAAATGGTTGCACGAAAAATGTATTATTTTTGCTGAAAATGTATACAAATGATAAAAATTGGCGACAGGGTAAAATTCCTCAATGATGTTGGTGGTGGCATTGTAACCGGATTTATTGGGAAGAATATGGCAAATGTTCAGAACGAGGATGGTTTTGATATGCCATATCCGGTGTCTAAACTGATCAATGTTGATGATCCGACATTGAATAAACCGACATCTGGTCAGAAAAACAAACAGGAGGAAAAAGTCCCGGAAGTCAGGGATGTCAAAGTAAAGGGGCAGATAATACAGGGAAAAGATTCTCCCGACTTTTATTTTTGCATAGTTCCTTCCCAACCGAATAATCCGCTGGCAGGCAATATTGATCTGTTCCTGGTAAATGATAGTAATTATTCTCTGCTTTTTCATTATGCCCATTATCGTAATGGCCAGTACAAAACGGTATTCCATGGATTGGTTGCTGAGAATTCCAGAACAAATCTGGAGAGTATCGGGCTGAGTGATTTAAATGAACTGCCGGAATATGCGTTTCATCTGATCTATTTCCGTAATGATGATAAAAAATTGAACCCGGCTGTTATGAAAAAGTTCAGAATTAACCCGGTTAAGTTCTACAAGGAGAGAAGTTTTCAGTCTAATCCTTTTTTCCCGGGAAATGCCATGATTTTTCAGATATCGGAAGATATTTTAAACACAGAGATTGACAAGCTCACTGAAGATGATTTCAGAAAAGTTGTTAAATCAAAAGAAAACAGACCTGATGATGAGAAGCCACAAAAGCAGGATAATCCTGATGTTCTGGAGGTTGATCTGCATATACACGAATTGATTGAGAATACTAAAGGGTTGTCGAACAAGGAGATACTTGAGGTTCAGATGGAGAAAGTGGAGCGTGAAATGCGTGCTGCGGTACAGTCGCAGGTTAAACGGATTATTTTTATCCATGGTGTAGGACAGGGAGTTTTAAAACAAGAGATTGCCAGGTTGCTGAGTCGTAAATTTCCGAAATACACATTTCAGGATGCTTCCTTTCGGGAATATGGATATGGAGCAACCATGGTGGTTCTTCGGAGAAAATAGGTAGGTTTTGGAAAAATTGGTGTAACTGCCCCAGGGCAATCGCATAATAAATATTCACCTTGGCTTTTTGCTTTGGGAAGCCAGGTAGCGGATCAGCGGGGGTAGAAGTTCTGACTGTTCACATTAAGTGAAGACAGGAGTTTATGATATGCTGGGTACTACTCTTTCATAGGACCACTCTCTGCTAATTCTTAATTGATTTTTTTTGTAAATTACAATAATAATGATAATGATGTATTCCTGTTCCTGGAGAAAATGCCTTACTGTCAGATGAAGTCGTAACTATTACATATTGAAGAAGCCACCAAAACTTTAGGGAATAGAAGGAGAAAAATGAACAGGACAAAAAGCAAAAGACCTGGCTCCCCGAAAATGGGGAATGACCATTGGTCTGAGAACTACTCAGGAATGGCTCTCAAAAAATAAGTAGAAATTTTCATGCGTTTGCCCTGGTAACTTTTCGATTTGGATTTTTATACTGGCAAAAAAGCATTAATTTTGCAGCGGCAGGTTGCTTTATCGCCTCGATGAAAGTCGGGGAGGAAAGTCCGGGCAACGCAGGGCACCGTGCTTCTTAACGAGAAGAACTTCGAAAGGGGTTATGAGCGTAACAGAAAACAACCACCCCGCTGCAGTTTGTCTGCAGCAGGGAACGGGTGAAAAGGCGGGGTAAAAGCCCACCGGTGGTTGTGGTGACACAATCAGCCGTACGTATCACGGGTTGCAAAGCCAAATATATCCCGATTATGCACCTGAAATTGCATAGCGAAGTTGCCCGCTTCGCAACTGGATTACATCCGGATGTCGGGAGGGGTAGGCTGCAAGGACCAAAACAGCAATGTTTTGGCAAGATAAATGATAAAGGCCTCTTTGAAAAAGGGGTACAGAACCCGGCTTATAAACCTGCCATTTTTTTTAAAAACAGTCTCTAAGCTAAAATATTTTCCAGTGCTTTATCGATTGTGAGGTATTGAAATGTAAACCTTCTTTCAATTAATTTTTGAGGCATCACAGCCGGACTATGTGTGAGCATACTGGCTGCTTTTCCATAGAGTAGCTTTAAAACACCAGTCGGAATGGTAAAAATAGCTGGTCGGTTAAGCTTTTTAGCCATGACTTGTGTGAAATATGAATTGGTTATTTGCTGGGGAGCTGCCAGATTGAATACTCCTCCGCTGTCAGGTGTAGTGATAGCCCATAAAAAAGCCTGTACCACATCGGCTTCATGAATGAAGGGAAAGGGTTGTTTGCCATTGCTGATTTTCCCTCCCAAACCCAACTTAAAAGGAAGGATCAGTTTTTTTATGATGACCGATTCTTTTCCTAAAACCAATGCTGTCCGAAATATCGTGAGCTGTAAATCCTCGGGTAATGCCTGCCAGGCTTCTTCCCATTTTTTTACTACTTCCCCCAAAAAACCGGTATCAAAATCTTTGCTTTCTTCTTTATGAATAATCCCTGATGAATAAATCCCGATGGCAGAAGCAGAAATTACTTTTTGTGGTCGCTCCCCAACAGGAAGTCGATGAATGGCATGAACCAGATTTTGCACTGTATTAATCCGGCTGGAGTAAATTTCATTTTTATTTCTTGCCGTCCACCTCTGTAATACTGGAGCCCCTGCCAGGTTAATCAGTACTGAGGTGTCTTTTAACACCTCACTCAATTTTTCAACAGGCCCATACAACAATTCCCTGCTTATTTTTTCTGCCGGATAGTTTTTTTTTTGTAGCTCGGTGGTGATCACTTTCCCCAGATACCCTGAAGATCCGGTAATTTTTATCATCATAGCATTCTCTTTTGTGAGCGAAGTTAATCAATTGTATTTGTCCCTTACAGGTTTCTTCATAATTATTTCTGGTTAAATTTATTCCAATGTTGAGGAATTAGTTCTTCTTAACCTGCTTTGTTTTGTTATTTTTACACAGTGAAATGAGCATCCCGTGTTATGAATTACGAATTACGAATATGGGGTGAGGCTAATGTTTTAGAAAACAATTGATTTTAATTAGTTAAAATTCAAATCAAATGATTAGAAAGGTGTCTGTTCTTTGGAGGCGGTATTCCAAGTTATGGCTGCACGAGCTTATTTTGTGGCGTATTGCCCGGATACCGGAACGGCAATTTCTTTATCTTTTGGCCTTGGTTGTTGGTGTATTTAGCGGATTAGCAGCCCTCATTCTGAAGAATCTCATTCATTTTGTTTCCACCAGGCTGACCAGTTGGCTTGAAGTGGATTCTATCAGCTACCTGTTTTTGGTTTATCCTCTTATTGGAATCCTGCTGACGGTTTTATTTGTCAAGTTTATTATCCGGGATAACATTGCCCACGGGGTATCTAAAATTTTATATTCTATTTCCAGACAAAGCAGCCGGATAAAATCCCATAACTCCTGGTCATCGATAGTTGCCAGTTCATTGACTATAGGTTTTGGCGGTTCAGTGGGTGCTGAAGCTCCCATAGTGCTTACAGGTGCATCTATTGGTTCAAACCTGGCCCGCATTTTCCGGTTGAATTATAAATATGTAACCCTCATGCTCGGCTGTGGAGCTGCTGGTGCAATCGCCGGAATATTTAATGCACCAATCGCCGGAATTGTTTTTACCCTCGAAGTGCTTATGCTTGACCTGACCATGGCTTTTCTGATCCCTCTGCTTATATCATCGGTTTCTGCTGCAACCATATCTTTCTTTTTTATGGGTAAGGATGTTTTGCTGCAATTTGCCGAAGTCAAGCCATTTTCCTTTAATACGATCTGGTTTTACATTCTCCTGGGTATATTTACTGGTCTTATTGCTATCTATTTTACCCGAATGACCATGCATCTCGAAGCAAAATTTAAAAAAATTAAATCATGGGGTATAAGCATGCTCATTGGAGGATTGATTATGGGTTTGATGGTGTTTCTGTTTCCTCCTCTGTGGGGTGAAGGGTACCGTGAAATTGCCATGATTTTCAGCGGGAAAGGATCTGAAATGCTGAATAATTCTTTATTTTTTGATTGGAAAGGCAACGAATATATGCTGCTGGTTTTTCTTGCCGGTATTATGATTTTTAAGGTTATTGCCATGGTCGCTACCACCGGATCCGGGGGTATAGGTGGGATTTTCGCGCCTACCCTGTTCATGGGGGCCATCGCTGGGTATTTCTTTTCCATATTTGTAGCCGTTGTGAGTAAATATAATTTGCCATCCGATGATTTTGCCCTGGCTGGTATGGCAGGTATGATGGCTGCTGTTATGCACGCCCCGCTTACTGCAATTTTCTTAACCGCTGAAATGACGAGGGGATACGAATTGATCATCCCCCTGATTATCACATCTACCGTGGCTTATCTTACCATCATGGGTTTTGAACCTTACTCTGTTTATACTAAGCGGCTGGCTCAGTCAGGAGACTTGCTTACTCACCACAAAGACAAAGCAGTGCTGCGGATGATGAATGTAAGAAACCTGATTGAAACCGACTTTGAAATATTATCGCCTGATGCCACTCTTAAAGACCTGGTAAAGGCTATATCTTTGTCGCACCGGAATTTATACCCGGTGGTTGATGCGGATGGATTCCTGAAGGGTATGGTGAAACTGTCGGATGTGCGTGGTCTTATTTTCGAACACGAACTCTATAATAAAGTCATGGTGAAAGACTTGATGTATATGCCTGAGTTTTATATATCTCCGGAGGATAGTATGGAGAAGGTAGCTGAGAAGTTTGAGTCATCGGAACGTTACAATCTGGCAGTTATTGAAGATGGAAAATACCTTGGGTTTATTTCCAGGGCTGTAGCATTTTCCAAATACCGTAAAACGGTTCAGGACTTTTCACACGAATAATCCGGATCTGCTCTTTCCCTGTAGTTGTTCTCTTTTGGTTTTTGTATCAGGACATGAATCCTATGGTTTTTTTGCTCAGTTGTTCCGTTAAAACAGTATCTTTAACCGGCTAATTTTTTTTTGTTAATGCATATCAACATCAAATCTTCGATCACTCTTACTGTTGCATTCATATTTTTTTTACTTTTCCTGGCCGTTTCCAGCTGTAAAAAGGGAACCGGAGTGGAGGAGCCGGGGAGGCCAAATATCCTGTTTGCTATTAGTGACGATCAAACGTTTGCCCATACAGGTTTTGCCGGGAGCAGGATTGTTCACACGCCTGCATTCGACCGGGTAGCCCGGGAGGGTGTTTATTTCTCGAATTGTTTCGCCGGTTCTCCCGGTTGTGCCCCATCGCGCAGCAGTCTTGTAACCGGTAGGTATCACTGGCAAAATGAGCAGTCGGGGCAACATGCTTCATCCTGGTTGAAAAAACATGTGCCATTTGTTGACCTGCTGGAGGCAAATGGTTATGTAACAGGCAGGACAGGCAAGGGCGTTTCTCCTTTCCGGTATGCCCGCGATGAGAAGGATTCACTCTGGCGGTCAACTGATGCTGCTGGTATCGCTCATAGCAATATTCGATATGAAGATGGTTCACCTGGTGATGAGCGGCCTGCTAAGTTTATATCCCCGGTCAATTATTTTGAGAACTTCAGGTATTTCATGGAAAATGTACGGGGTAATAAGCCTTTTTTCTTTTGGTATGGTGCCACAGAACCACATCGTAATTATGAGCAAAACGCCTGGAAAAGAACAGATAAAAATCCGGACGATGTAGTAGTTCCCGGATTTTTCCCTGATCATGATATAATAAGAGGTGATATCCTGGATTATGCAGTGGAGATCGACTGGTTCGACCTGCACCTGCAGCGGATGCTAGAGTACCTGGAAGAAAAAGGGGAACTTGAAAATACTATCGTTATGGTTACATCCGATAACGGAATGCCATTTCCCAGGGCAAAGGCTAATTGTTATGAATATGGAATACATGTTCCCTTTGCTGTCCGCTTCCCAAAAGATTACCCCGGAGGAAGGATTGTCGATGACCTGTTGAGTTTTGCTGATCTGGCACCAACCATTCTGGAAATAACCGGAACAGGTAGTCATGGCATGCTCCCTATGTCAGGAAGGAGTATATTGAATATTCTGAAATCAAAAAATAGCGGTGTAGTCGATCATACAAAGAATTATGTGTTTGCCGGTCGTGAGCGTCACTCCAGTTCCCGATACCTTAATTGGGGATACCCCCAACGGGCAGTTCGAAGCCACGATTACCTGCTGATCTGGAACATGAAGCCCGACCGGTGGCCGGCTGGTGCTCCTCAACGAATCAAACCGGGTACTGAAAATGAACTGCTTCCCATGTATGGCGTCGATGAAAATGGAAAATATCAGGTTGGACAGGCATTTACTGATATAGATGCTGCTCCTGCGAAAACTTACATCATTGAAAACTGGCAGGATAAATCCATCCGCCCCTTTTTCGATCTGGCCCATGCCAAGAGACCAGAATTTGAACTGTTCCACATTAAAAATGACCCCTATAACCTGAACAATCTGGCTGGAAATCCCAACTATAAGGAAGTAGAGGAAGAATTGAAAAATGTACTGCTGACTGAGCTGGAAAAATCACAGGATCCTCGTATTGTCGGCCCGGAAAAAGAAATTTTTGATTCCTATATACGCTATAGCCCTATGCGGGAGTTTCCCAAACCATAAGTTGTTTAACCCAGGGGTGGATATTCTCCTGGATTGGTTTCCCGCATGATTTCCCATACGGTTTCAAATATAAGTTCCACGTTGGGTTTGGAGAAGTATTCCCCGTCAATTCCATAGGCCGGCCGGTGTTCTTTTGCCGGAAGTGTGCGTGGGGCTGCATCCAGGTAATTAAAAGCTTGTTGTTCTTCCAGCACCTTTTGCAGCATAAATGCAGATGCTCCTCCTGGAATATCTTCATCAATAAACAGCACCTTGTTTGTTTTTTTTACCGATGCCAGGATGGTGTGATTTACATCGAAAGGAAGTAAGGTTTGAACATCAATTACCTCCGCCGAAACGCCTTTCTTCGCAAGTAATCCGGCCGCTTTGAGTGAGTGATGCACATTCCATCCGTATGTAACCATCGTTATATCTTTTCCTTCGCGCATTATTTCAGCTGTACCAACAGCTACTGTATATTCACCGGTATTTACAGGAAGTTTTTCTTTAACATTATATCCTTTTAGAGGTTCAATGACCAGGGCCGGTACTTGCGATTCCAATAAATAGTTATACATGCCAGCTGCCTGAACCATATTCCGGGGAACGCATAAGTACATTCCCCGCAGTGATCCAAGCAAGAGTTGCATAGGTGAGCCGGCATGCCACATGCCCTGAAGCTGATGTCCTCGGGTTCGGACAATTACCGGGGCAATCTGCTTCCCTTTGGTACGGTAATACATGCTGGCCAGGTCATCACTCAGGGTAGAAAGGGCATAAATCAGATAATCAAGATACTGAATCTCTGCAATGGGTCTAAATCCTCGTAATGCTAATCCAATACCCTGACCAATAATAGTGGTTTCTCTGATCCCGGCATCTGATACCCGGTGTTCACCATATTTTTCCTGGATTCCCTTCATTCCCTGATTTACATCGCCCATTTTGCCTGTGTCTTGTCCAAATGTTACCAGGTTGGGATATTTATGAAACAGCACATCAAAATTGCGACTTAATATTTCCGAGCCGTTCACTTCAATGCTGGAGGTAGTATACCGGGCAGGTTCCGGTTTGATTGGTCGGCTGGTTTCATCGGGGATCCATTTGCTGTTGTAGATTTCCTGGCATTGCCCGCTGTATTGATTGATCCAGTTTTTCAGGTTTTCGCGTTCTTCAGCCAGGTTAGTAGCTGACAACAGATCGTAATAAAACCTTTTGGCAAAACTTAAATATTTTCTTCGGGTTGGGAATATGCGCTTTTTTATTTCATTCAGGTCCTCTGTTTTGTTTAACTTCCCCAAAGATTTTTTCCGTATATCTTGCACGAGCAGTTCCAGCTTTTCGATTTCAGTTTTAAACCCTTTGGAGTAGTTTTGCCAGGCTTTTTGCCGGGCTTCTTTTGCCCGCTTTTCTGCATTCTTTTCAATACGGGACAGTGTTTCCATGTCGGCTTTACCGGTTTCGAGCAGCCATTTTCTGAAATGATTCAGTCCGTCATGTTCATCCTCCCAATCCAGTCGCTGTTGGCTCTTATAACGCTCGTGCGACCCCGAGGTTGAATGACCCAACGGTTGAGTGAGCTCCTGGATGTGAAAAAGAACCGGAGTGTGCGTATTTCTGCAGTTGCTTATGCCTTCAGTGAAGGTTTTTACAAGCGCCGGATAATCCCAGCCTTTGCAGGTATATATATCTATTCCATTGGTATTCTTATCTTTTTGAAATCCTCTCAGTGCTTTCGAAATACTTGCTTTTGCTGTCTGGAGTTCTGTGGGAACACTAATCCCATAACCATCATCATAAACAATTACTGCCATGGGAACCTGTAAAACGGAGGCCGCGTTGATAGCCTCGAAAAACATCCCTTCAGAAGTGCTGGCATCACCTATGGTGCCAAATGCAACTTCATTTCCGGTAACGTTGTTTTGCAAAGCTTTCTTCATGTCAGGATTCTCCCGGACTATCTTTGAAGCCTGCGCTAAACCAAGCAACCGGGGCATCTGCCCCCCCGTAGATGAAATATCCGCTGCAGAGTTGTATTCTGTTGCCAGATTCCGGATGAAACCTTGCAGATTGATGTTCGCTGTAGAAAAATGATTGTTGAAATTCCGACCCCCGGTGGAGGGATTTAACCGGTCGTCGGGTTCGCCATAGATCATGGCAAAAAACTCTTCAGGATGCATAATCCCCAGGGCCAGCATTAACGTCTGATCCCGATAATAGCCCGATCTCCAGTCCCCCTTTTTGAAAGTTTTGGCTATCGCTAATTGAACGATTTCCTTGCCGTCACCGAAAATACCAAAATGTGCTCTGCCACTGTGCACCTCACGCCGGCCAAGTAAACTTAACTGACGGCTCAAATTAGCCAGATAGTAATCATGGAGTGCTTCTTCAATTGTGATGTGAGGAGTGAAAAATATTTCCGGTTTTCCTAAATACATGCTTCGATATTTTAAGACCTTATTGTCCTTTAATCGAAAGAATAACATTTGGGAGAAAGATTTGTTTAAAATGATCCAGCTTGTTTTATTCCTATGTTGTGAGAGAATATTACTCTTTATGAGCAGTTGATGCAACTGTAAGTACTAAGGTTGAAATTCCTCTTTGTAGGTATCGATCTGACCTGTATAGGAAATAGCCCGGCGACTGGTGCTTGTAACATGCAGGGTGGCAAATCCCTGGGAGGAGATGTGCCATGTATAACTGAGGTTGTCCATATTGTTTTTTACTTCCAGTTTGATCAGGTATCCATCTTTCCTTTCTTCTGTTTCGAAGCGCTGAATGGGTTGGGTAAAATCCATGGGTGAATTTCGGTTGCCGAAATCTACCTGGTAAGCAACTCCAAAAAATGGCAGGTACGAAATGAGTGTATCTCCTTTTAACTCTACTCCGTAGGTGTGGGTCAGGCTTAGGCTGCCACCACCCGATGGCTGAGCATGAGTTGCTTCGAACAGGAATGACCGTTCAGTGATCCATTGCTTCACTTCTTCCATCCTTTTCTCCTTCCGGTTAGCTCGTCGGTCTTTACGACTGCTATTCGTTTCCTGAGCAGTTGTTGAAAGAATGGATAATCCCAGAATCAGGGAAATGAATACCATTTTTATCTGATTAAAATTATAGTTGTTTCGTGGCATACAAATTTTTTAATTGATACAATTTAAATTATTTTCGCTCTAAATTTCCAAATAGATTTAACAAAAATTGTTCCGTTGGATTTTACGTGGAGAAATGAATAAGGTTATGGCAGGAAAATATATTGGAGCTCATGTAAGTGCTGCCGGAGGTGTTGAAAATGCACCTGAGAATGCTTATCAGATTGGAGCTACAGCTTTTGCGTTGTTTACAAAGAATCAGCGGCAATGGCACGCTCCTCCATTGACGGAGACTGGAATAGCGACTTTTAAATCCAGGTGTCAGAAGTATGGTTATGAGCCTTGGCAGATCTTACCTCACGACAGTTATTTGATAAACCTGGGACACCCGGAAGAAGCTGCGTTACAGAAATCACGTGACGCCTTTCTTGATGAAATTCAACGTTGTGAACAACTGGGGCTCGATCGACTGAATTTTCATCCGGGAAGTCACCTGAATCAGATCAGTGAGAAGCAATGTCTGGCAATTATTGCAGAGTCAATTAACCTGACACTGGAGAAAACAAAAGGGGTGACAGCTGTCATTGAAAATACAGCTGGTCAGGGTACTAATCTTGGGTATACTTTTCCCCAGCTTCAGGAGATTATCGATCAGGTGGAGGATAAGAGCCGGGTGGGGGTGTGTATTGATACAGCGCATGCCTATTCTGCCGGATATGATATTCGTACAAAGGAAGGATTTGAAATGGTTTTCAAAGAGTTTGAGGAGGTCATAGGATTTAATTACCTGAAGGGGATGCACCTGAACGACTCAAAGAAGGTTTTTGCTTCAAAGGTTGACCGGCATGATAGTTTGGGGAAAGGCACCCTGGGGATGGAAGTGTTTACATGTATTATGAAGGACAATCGTTTTGATGGGATTCCCCTGATCCTGGAGACTCCTAACGATGAATTGTGGGCAGAAGAGATTCAAATCCTGAAAAATTTATAAATATGAGTGAAATGATTTACCTGAATGGATCATTTATTCCGAAAGAGGAGGGATCCATATCACCCGATGACCGCGGTTTTGTTTTTGCAGACGGGGTATATGAAGTCATCAAGTATTACCGGGGAAGGCCTTTCCGGTTTGAAGACCATCTCCTTCGTTTAAAAAGAAGCTTGTCGGAGATCCAAATTGATTTGAACGGATTGGCCGGTCTGGAGGCAATTTTTAATCGATTGTTGCATGAAAATAAGTTAGCCGGTAGTGATGCCGGTATATATTTACAAATTACACGCGGAGTTAACCGGCGTGTTCATCATTTTCCTACGGATATGGAACCCACCATTTATGCGAATTCATTTGCGTTTCCTTCCTTTCGGGAAAATTTGGAAAACGGCATAAAGGTTGTTACGCGGGAAGATATTCGTTGGTTACGTTGCGATATCAAATCGATAGCTCTGTTACCCAACACCATGTTGTATAACCAGGCAGTTGAAGCCGGGGCGGGGGAGTGTTTGCTCATCCGCGATGGAAAAGTAACCGAAGCAACGCATTCCAGTGTGCTGGCAGTTATGGATGGCACGGTTTATACTCATCCGCTTTCGAACCTGATCCTGCCGGGTATTACCCGGAAGGTGGTACTGGAAATCTGTGCCGGAAACAACATCCCGGTGAAGGAACAGGCAGTGGCTGAAAATGATCTGACCATGGTAGATGAATTGATGGTTGTTGGTACAGGCAGTGAAATTACACCTGTGATTCAGGTAAATGATCACCCGGTTAAAAATAAAAAACCGGGCGAGATCACCCGGTTTTTACAGCGTAAATTTTTTGAATGGGTATAATCTTATTCAAGCATTTTCTTCACCTGGGAAAAGACATTTTCACCATTGAATCCCAGTTTTTCATCGAGTACTTGATAAGGGGCTGAGAATCCAAAGGTTTCCATCCCCCAGATCTTGCCATTCTCTCCGACCAGTCCTGCCAGGGTAACTGGCAATCCGGCTGTCAGACCAAAGCGTGGAACACCAGCAGGGAGCACACGTTCCTGGTAATCAGTCGGCTGGTTGCGGAATAACCCCTCTGATGGAGCAGATACTACCTGAACTTTAAAGCCTTCACGCTCTGTGAGTAATTGAGCACCCTCCACCAGTGTGGCTACTTCTGAGCCGCTGGCAACCAATACAACATCCGGTTTTTCATTCGGTTTTACAACGATATAGGCACCTTTCTCTGCCTGCAAGGCCGATTCGTAAGCATTTCCCTTGACGGGCAGATTTACTATATTTTGACGCGAGAGGATCAATGCCGTAGGTGTGGTGTTATTCTCCATAGCCATTTTCCAGGACACAGTTGTTTCATTTCCATCGGCTGGCCGCAGCACTAACATGCTGTTTTTGAGATTATGATTTTTTAGCTTTTCCATCAAACGGATCTGTGCCTCCTGTTCTACCGGCTGGTGTGTGGGTCCGTCTTCTCCAACCCGGAATGCATCGTGTGTCCATACATATTTAACTGGTAGTTCCATCAGGGCTGCCAGACGAACAGCAGGTTTCATGTAGTCGGAGAATACGAAAAATGTTCCGCAAACAGGGATTACTCCACCGTGCAACGCCATACCGTTGGCCATACAGGCCATGGTCAATTCACTTACTCCTGCTTGTAAAAATGAACCATTGAAATCCCCTTTTTTAAATGCTTTCGTTTTGTTCAAAAAACCATCCGTTTTGTCGGAGTTGGATAAATCGGCCGATGCAACAATCAGATTCTCAATCTTGCCAAACATCTCTCCCAGCACAGATCCTGAGGCTCCTCGGGTGGCAATGTTAGGTTTATGTTCAATAATAGAGAAGTCAAATTCAGGCGATTGGTCGGAGAAGAATTTTTTCCATTTGGATGCCAGTTCCGGATGATCAGCTTCCCACTCTTTCTGTTGTTCTTTTTTTCTTCTGGCAACTTGGATCAGTTCTTTCTTTCTTTTGTCGTAAACAGCCTGAACATCTTCAAATATTTGGAAGGGATTTTCTGGATTTCCTCCGAGGTTTTGAACTGTTTTGGTAAAAGATGCTCCTGCACCTGACAGCGGCATTCCATGCGTGGAGGTCTGTTTCTCGAAAATCTCTCCGCCTTCAGTCATCGCACCTTTCCCCATTATGGTTTTGCCAATGATCAGCGATGGTTTATCTGTTTCTGCGATTGCTCGTTTCAACGCTTCGCGGATTTGATCGGGATCATTGCCATCAATCGATAGCACTTGCCATCCCCAGGCCTCATATTTTTTTGCAGTATCTTCGCCAGTGACTTCATAAGTCTTGGTAGAAAGTTGAATGTCGTTTGAGTCGTAGAACATGATGAGGTTTCCCAGTCCCAGGTGCCCGGCAATACGGCCGGTACCTTGTGAAACTTCTTCCTGTATCCCGCCATCGGAAATAAATGTAAAAATTTTATGGGACATCCACTCTCCAAAGCGTGCAGTCAAAAAACGCTCGGCAATAGCTGCTCCTACTGCCATAGTGTGTCCCTGTCCCAGAGGTCCGGATGTGTTTTCTATGCCTCTTTCCACATCCAGCTCAGGATGACCTGGTGTAGCACTGCCCCATTGCCTGAAATGCATCAGATCTTCCATGCTGTAAAAACCAGCCATTGCCAACACAGAATAAAGCATTGGAGACATATGCCCGGGATCCAGGAAAAATCTGTCGCGATTAACCCATGTCATATCCGAGGGGTCGTAATTTAGGAATTCAGAATACAGGATGTGAATAAAATCGGCCCCACCCATGGCTCCTCCCGGATGACCCGATTTAGCTTTTTCCACCATCGATGCAGAGAGAATCCGGATGTTATCTGCTGCTTTCATTTCAATTCGTTTACTCATTTTTTTCTATTTGTTTATTTGTCTGAATCTGCGTATAGATTGAATTCAAAATTAATAAAAAAAAGGAACCCCTGGGGTTCCTCAAGGGGAATGCCTTATTCCTGAATAATCCTCACCATGAACACCCCTTTGATTGCTTTCAGTTTTTCAGCTATATCTCCGTCAATCTCCGTTTGGGTAACGTCAATGATGTTATACGCAATATTTTCGTATTTTTTGTTCAACATGTTGTCGATGTTCAATCCTTCCGATGCCAGAACGCTGGAGATTTGACTAACCATATTGGGAATATTCTGGTTAGCAATAAGAATCCGTGATCCGCCGTTTCGATCCATGTGAGCTTCCGGAAAATTAACGGAGTTTTTGATATTCCCGTCTTCCAGGAAATCTTTTAGCTGGTTGACTGCCATGATTGCACAGTTGGTTTCCGATTCTTTTGTGGAGGCTCCCAGATGGGGAATCGGCACAACATTTTTCATTTTCAGAATTTTTTCATTGGGAAAGTCTGAAATGTACTTAGCTACCTTCCCCGAATTTAGAGCTTCTTCCAACGCATCAAGGTCCACCAATCCTCCACGGGCAAAATTCAATATCCTGACTCCCTTTTTCATCATGCTGAATTTTTCCTTATTGATGTACCCTTTGGTTTCCAGATTAAGCGGAATATTCAGCGTGACGTAATCGGCCTGACTGAGAATAGCCTGGATGCCTTCTGCCCATTTTACCTGATTACTCAGCTGTAAGGCCTGTTTAACAGACATGTACGGATCATATCCGATGACTTTCATCCCCAGGTTATTTGCTGCATTTGCCACCAACACACCTATGGCACCCAACCCAATAACTGCCAGTGTCTTTCCCTTAATCTCCTGGCCGGCGAAATTCTTTTTACCTTGTTCAATCAGAGCCGGTATCTCGTCTCCTTTGTCAACCAGTGTTCTGGCCCAGGCTACTCCTTCAGCGATATCTCGCGATGCTAATAACAATCCGGCAATAACCAGCTCTTTTACTCCGTTGGCATTGGCTCCGGGAGTGTTAAAAACAATAATACCTTTTTCGGTACACCTGTCAATGGGTATATTATTAACACCGGCACCGGCACGAGCTACTGCTTTTAAAGAATCAGGCAAGTCGATGTCATGCATGTTAAAACTACGGAGAATGATGGCATCAGGAAGTGGAATTTCACTTGCAATTTCATATTGATTTAACGGAAAAAGACTTAATCCGTCGCTGTCAATTTTATTTAATGTTTTAATTTTAAACATCTGGTTTTTATTTAATAATTTGATTTTGTAAAGAATACAAATATTATAAATTTATCCGAAGTTCTTATTCCTCACAGGATTAATTTTTCAAAATAAAATAAACATTAACTTTGGCATACTCTTCTGGCAGAAGCCGGATTCCCCGGTTATCTGTGATTATTAACCAAACGGACACGATCAAACAACACAATTGATTGTGAAACATCATGGAACATTGAAAGGAAGAGGAAGTGAATACTGCTTAATTTTACAACGTATCTTTATTTGAGCACAATCAAATAGGAGAAGTATGAGAGAAACAAGTACTTGTTTTTTTTGTGGGGAGAGATTAGTTTCCGGGAAAGGATTGCTTTCATGTATGTATTGTGGACAGGAAGAAGTGGATAATGATATTTGTCCGGATGGCCATTATATTTGTCGAAATTGTAGGGAAAAAAATATCATTGAGCTAATAGAAGATTTTTGTTTGGGATCAAATTCTCAGGATCCTGTTAACCTGGCAATACAACTGATGAAGGCTCCGCATTTTAAGATGCATTGTCCGGAGCATCATTTTTTAGTTCCTGCTGTTTTGTTAACAGCCTATAGTAACACGATATCTGCCGAAAGAAAGTTAGACAAGTGGTTGCTGGCTGCGCGATTCAGGGCTGAGAAAGTGCCTGGGGCATTTTGTGGAACACATGGCAGTTGTGGAGCTGCCATAGGTACAGGCATTTTTATCAGCCTTCTTACCAGGGCAACACCGTTGAGTGGGAATGAGTGGGAGCTTAGCAATTCTCAGGTCGGTCGTTCGCTATTATCTATGGCTAGTTATGGAGGCCCTCGCTGTTGTAAGCGCGTTACATTTATTTCGCTTCTTGAGTCAGGAAAGTTTTTAAAGGAAAAGCTGGGTGTGCAGCTCAATATTCCCGAAATAATAACCTGTACTTTTTCAGAGGAGAACAAACAGGAGTGTTTAAAAGAGAAGTGTCCGTTTTACCCTGCAAATGTTTTATCTTAGCTGCAGCTTTACGAATACAGGAAGATGATCAGAAGGGAAACGATGGTCATCAAAATTCGACAAGGTGGCATATTTTAATACCTCAATCCCTCCATATACAAAAATATAATCGATTCGTCGGCTACTCAGGTCGGCATCCAATTTGAATCCGTTGAAAGTACCTGTTGGTCCGAAGGGTGGCTCTTGCGAATCTTCAAAACTGTCGCGAACGTATTTTTTGAGCAGACCGATTGGCTCCTTGTCGGGTGTCAGGTTAAAGTCTCCTGTTAGTATTACCGGTAAATTTTTGTTGGAAGTCATCTCTTCGATCTTTTTGCGGATAAGAATAGCTGCATTTTTACGAGCTTCCATACCAATGTGGTCGAAATGGGTGTTAAGAACCAAAAACTGTTTTCCTGTAACTTTCGACTGGAATTTTCCCCAGGTGACCACCCGGTTCAGGGCAGCGTCCCATCCTTTACTTGGTATTTCCGGAGTTTCTGATAGCCAGAATGTTTCCTGTTTGATCAGGATGAATTTTGATTTATTGTAAAAGATAGGAGAGAATTCACCGGCTTTTTCACCATCGTCACGTCCTGCGCCAAACCACTCATAACCGGGAAAATCATGTTGGATATCCAAAATTTGGTCATACAAAGCTTCCTGCAGTCCAAAGATGTCGGCTTCATGGAAACGGAGGATCCCGGTAACCATTTTCGTTCGTTTAGGCCATGCATTCGGCCCGTCGGCTGGTGTATTTAATCTGATATTATACGATATGACATTCATCTGTTGTGAAAACAGGGCAGCAGGGAACGACAGCAAAATGATAATGAATAATTTTTTCATGACAGATTGATATGGCAAACAATCGTTTAACCCCCGGCTTTTGCCGGGGGTAGTTTTGATTTTTGTTTTTAGCATCTATTTGATTTTTTCAGAAACGTTCCCGTTTTGTATACGTTGTATGTAACAGATGGTGTGACAGTTCGCCCAGAGGTTTAATCAGGAAGTCGTTATACAGTTTTTGTATTTCCGGATTTTCATGTGATTTTCTGATGGGCAGGTTTGAATCTTCGGCGTAAATTGCTTCGGCACGTTTTTGTCTGATTTCCGGGTTTGTGGGAATTGGTTGTCCGCCTCCGCCGAGGCATCCTCCAGGGCAAGCCATAATTTCCACGAAATGAAAGTCAGCTTTTCCTGCTTTGATGGCGTCCATTACTTTTTTTGCATTCACCAATCCGTGGGCTACAGCACATTTTAGTTCCACTCCATCGAGGAAAGCCCATTCTTCAAGGGGGTTTTCGATGATTATTGAGGCTTTACGAACGCCTTCCAATCCTCTGACCGTGTCAATGTTCAGGTTTTCGAATGGCACCTCGCGGCCTGTTACCAGTTCATAAGCTGTTCGAAGTGCTGCTTCCATCACTCCGCCTGTGGCTCCGAATATAACGCCTGCGCCGGAAGATTCACCCATGAGCCTGTCGTAGTGGGCAGGTTCCAGTTTTTCGAAATCCAATCCGGCCTGTTTGATCATGATCGCCAATTCCCGCGTAGTCAGCACAAAATCTACGTCCCGGAACCCGCTATCGTGCATTTCCGGCCGGTGAGCCTCGAATTTTTTAGCTGTACATGGCATAATGGATACCGAAATGATATTCTCCGGGTCGATATTTCGTGCTTTAGCGTAGTAAGTTTTTGCCAGAGCCCCGAACATTTGCTGGGGTGATTTACAGGTTGACAGGTTATCCAGGTATTCCGGATACAGGTGTTCAATATATTTTATCCAGCCTGGTGAGCAGGAAGTGGCCATGGGGAGTTTGACTCCGGGGTCTTTGTCAACGAGAGCTTTTTTCAACCGGGTAAGCAATTCGGTTCCTTCTTCCATGATAGTCAGGTCAGCGGTAAAATCGGTGTCAAGGACAGAATCGAATCCCAGTCGCCGCAAAGCAGCAACCATTTTCCCTGTGACCCGTTCTCCCGGCTTCATTCCCATCTCTTCGCCGAGGCCTACCCTTACGGCAGGAGCTGTTTGTGCCACAACATGTTTTGTCGGATCTGAGATAGCTGCCCAGACCTCTTCGATGTAGTTTTTCTCAACCAGGGCGCCGGTAGGGCAATGATTAACACATTGACCGCAGTTGGTGCAAACCACGGCGTTCATTGGTTTTTCAAAAAAGGTGGATATTTTCATGCGGTCACCTTTATAAGCAACTGTGAGAGCGTTCACACCCTGTAATTCTGCACAGGTACGAACACATCGCTGGCATCGGATACATTTGCTGTCGTCCTTAATGATCGACGGGGAGAACATATCGATGGTATAGTTTTTCAGCGGAGCCAGTTCAATGAAATCCTGGGTCATAATTTTGTATTCCGACGACAGGTCCTGCAGCTCGCAGTTCCCATTCCGGTAACATTTGGTACAGTCGGAATTGTGTTCAGCCAGGATAAGCTCGATAATATGTTTCCTGGAATTTCTAACCTTCAGACTGTTTGTCAGAATTTCCATACCATCCTCGCAAGGTGTGGCGCAGGCAGCAGAAAGACGTTTCTGACCCACAACTTCAACAACGCAAACCCTGCAGTTGCCAGCTACGCATAAGTCTTTGTGGTAACAAAGCGTAGGGATTTTTATGCCTTGATTTTCGGCTGCTTCCAGAATGGTTTTTCCTTTTTTTACCTCTACCGGGAGGCCGTTTATGGTGATGTTTACTTTCTTTTCCATGGAATCATTTTTAAAAATTAATAGATCATCTCTTCACGGAAGTTTTCTACAATGGAAGAAAAGGAGTTGGCCACAGACTGGCCCAATCCGCATTTTGCAGTAAGTTGCATGGTCTCCGTAAGTTTTAGCAGTTTGTCGAGGTATGCAGCAGGTTTTTCCCCACGTTTCACTGCTTTAATTCCCAAAAGAAGTTGCTGACAACCTACACGGCAAGGTGTACATTGTCCACATGATTCTTCACGGAAAAACTCCAGGTAGTTATCGAGAACATTAAACATGGAACGAGAGCTGTTAAACAACATCATGGATCCACCTGTAGGCAGGGATATGCCTACCAGTTTCCCTTCGTAACCTATGGCTGTATCTTTGAATTTTTTGCGTGGTACCAGGAATCCTGATGCTCCGCCAACCTGAACAGCTTTGGTGTCGCCATCGCCAAACTCGTAAACGAAATCCTGAAGGCTCATCCCCAGTTCGAGTTCGTAGATCCCCGGTTTTGGTGTATCCCCTGAAACAGAAAACAATTTGGTTCCCCTGGAATATTGTACCCCCAGGTCATAGAATTTTTTAGCACCGTATTTGAAGATTGTCCAGGTGTGAACCAATGTTTCCACATTATTGACAACAGTGGGTTTATCCATGTAACCGGCCTGTGTTGGGAATGGTGGTTTATTTCGTGGCTCTCCGCGCCTGCCCTCCATGGATTCCATCAACGCCGTTTCCTCTCCGCAGATGTAAGCTCCACTACCCATGAAAATTTTTATGCTAAAATCCAGATTAATTTCTTTGCAGTAGTACTGAAATTCATCAATGACTTTATTCAGCTCTTTTTCCAGAAACTTATACTCACCACGCAGGTAAATAAAGCCCTCTTTAGCTCCGGTTACGTATCCACACACAGCCATTGCAGTAAGAACCTTGTATGGTACCTTTGATAAGATTTCCCTGTCTTTGAACGTTCCGGGTTCCCCTTCATCGGCATTACAAATTACATACTTGTCGGAAGCTTTCGACTCGGCAGTGAGCTTCCACTTTAATCCGGTAGGAAACCCGGCGCCTCCCCGCCCTTTCAATTCGGAACTGATCAATTCATTGATGATTTCATCCGGTTTCTTTTTGATGGTAGAGGAAAGTACTTTTTCCCAGTCATTTTCATTTCTAAAAATGAAATCCACCCGTTTTAGTTGATATGAATAAGCCATTATTTCCAGGTTTTAAATGATTTCTTTCATGTATCCCGAGAGAATCTCCCTGACTCTTTCCGGAGTGACTTCTGTGTACACATCATCGTTTATCAACATGGCCGGAGCTTTATGACACCAACCCAGGCAGTTGGTTTCCAGCAATGTGAATCTTTTGTCAGGAGTGGTTTCTCCAATTTTAATCTTTAGCATATCCTGTATGGCAAACAACAGCTGGTTTTTGCCTTTCATGGCACAGGTAATGGTTTTACATACACGGATGATGTATTTACCCGCAGGTTTTGTTTCCAAAAACGAATAAAAAGTGGCCGTGCCAAAAACTTCGGCCGCAGGAATGTCCATTTCCCTGGCAATTTCTACCATGGAATACTCTGAAAGATACATTTCCTGCCTAACCACACCCTGCATCACTGGCAAGAGACTTTCCCTGTTCCTTCCATACTGGTCGACCAGGTCCTTAATTAAAGATTGGATGGGATTCATAGGTAATTAAAGTTTAAATTTGAAAATTATTTGTTATTGCTTTTTAGTAAGCTATAAAATTTCCCCATTCTGAAGTTTTAAAAACATTTTTTAGCTGCTGGTAAAAATAAACAGATGTATTATAAAAAACGAAGAGATTGGTGAGCAATATGTCTGTTTTTCAACATGATTTTGAATGTTTTAAGTAGACTAGATTTAAATAAGATTGAATTGTGAAAATTACTTTTTTAAAACCACTCTTTGGTGCAGAATTTGTACAGTAAAAAGAGTATTATGAAAACTGAAGCAACCTTTTTGTCTTTTTTCCGTTCTACATAATAGAAGACATGAAGTAAACATATTTAAGTTCAAAAAGCCATGAGAGATTTGATTCGTTTTATTGTATTTATAACCATTGTTGTTTTGCCGCAGAGCATTCAGGGGCAACTTTTGTCTGTATCCGGATATATTAAGAATCATATATCAGGTCAGGCTATTGAAAGTGCCGCGATTTATGAATCTGTTTCAGGAATAGGCACTATTACCAATAAAGATGGTTATTACCGGCTTTTGTTGAACGAAGGAAAACAAAAATTAAAAATTTCCAGTATCGGTTATGAGTCTGTTATTTCTGAATTCATCATGAAATCAGATACGATCATCTCCATTGACATGAAGCCTCAGAACTTAGCCACAAAAGTGGTTGCCGGCAACAGGCAACAGAATGATACTGTTGATTCTGAGGGAAAACAATCCACTTCCAAAAAGCAGAAATAGTCTTAAAATTTGTTTTTAATGATTTGATGCATAGCCTGTCCATAGCTTTTATCTGGTGCAGGTATACCTAAAAGTACGCTTAGGGTTGGTGCCAGATCAATAGCGTTATACTGTTCCCTGATAATTTGTGGCTGTATTCCTGCTCCGTAAAAAATTAGTGGTATGTGTGTCTGGTCGCTATAATTTACTTTTTTAAATTTATAAGAAGGTTGCCATCCTTCTTTCAACAGGTACAGGATATCACCGGAGCGGTTTTTTGCATAGGATTTAAATAGCGTTCCAATCAGGCTGTTATCGGAGAATCCTTTTTCCAGCTGGTCGGCAGGCATGGAAATATGAACTCCTTCAAATTGGTTGATGAAGTTTGAAGCTTCAGCTCTTATCTCATTCAGGTCAATTTTATGTTTTTTTATGGCATCGTGATTTAAATAGACCTGAAGGTCGGAGAAGTATTCTATCCATTTCTCTTCACCATAGGTGATATTTAAATAGGAAGTAAGCAGGGCGATGGCACTTTCGGGAGAAAAAGCATCGACCGGGATGTTGAATTCCTCTTTCAGGTATTTTACCGGGTATGAAGCAGAAGTATTTGCTGTTAGGTAAAACAGGACGTTGTCTTTTCCGAATTTTTTTTCACAAAACCCGATCAGCTCAGCGATGTATTTGTCCAGGTACAGGTAGCTGTCCTGCATTTCAAGGGATGCTGGTCCGAATGATCCATTCTCATAATCCATAGATGAAAAAACGATGGTGAAAAAATCGGTCCATTCATCTTCTCCCAAAGGAACATTATTGAGTAGTGAAAGTGCAAAATCTTTTAACATCAGGTGACTATATGGAGTAGTTATCAGGGGTTTGTAGCTTTCAGCCTCTTTCGTGTACCTTCTCAGGTTATGTGGGAATGTGTTCCACTTATCGAAGTATCCTTTTTCGGAGATGTAATCATCTGGTATACTTTCAGTGTATTGATCTGCCGGCAGGAGAGTCACCCAGTTTTGGGAGCTGTATCGTGCCGAATAATTTTCGAGGTTAAAGTCGTGTACCCAGTCGGGGAAGGTATTGATATAAAATGAGCTGGAAACGATTTTTCCCGATTCCGGATCAAACCAGAATGCTCCGTCGGCAGCGTGGCCGGCAGAGAATATGGCCGATTCTTTATTCATGGCGGCGCTATAGACCAATGATTTTCCTTTCGAAAAGATTTTCAGGTTGTCGGTGACGGTGTGTGAGAGAAGTTTCCGGGGGGAAGCATTGCCTGTTTGGGTATCGGCACCCACCGTGAAATAATTCTCATCTTCGGTGCATTCTGTCTCCCTGCTCCTCAACCGATCGTACCAGGTCTTCCCAATGATTCCATGCAGAGAGGGGTGTACTCCGGTGAATAATGTTGCTGTACCTGATGCATAGCTGTTATAGTGCTGGGTCATGTTTACGTTCGTATAAACTGCCCCTCCTGAATAAAGCTTTTTGAAACCGTTGGCTTCAAACTTATTCCAGTATCGCTGGATATAATCGGGACGCATATTCTCAACTACCAATCCTATTACTACTTTGGGTGACTGCTGTTCGGGAATAAAACCGGATTGTGCCTTAGCCCCTGGATGGATATTCAATATCAGAAAAATAATGAGCAACAAATAATACTTCATAAAAAATTTAATCTTTAAGTTACCTCATGTAAAAAGCACGGGCATAATTCAAATATGCGAATATCTGAATAATTTTTTATCTAATCTTTCAGATTTGGGGAAAAGTGAATATGGGCTTCTATTCTTTAAAACAGCAATTCGTATCCTGTTTGATCTCCCCGAAAAATGCTTTCTTTGTCCAAAAATTACCAGGATGAAGAAGAAACGTGTAAACGTGATCACCATGGGTTGTTCAAAAAACCTGGTTGACTCAGAGGTTTTACTGAATCAGTTAGAACTGGGGAATTTCGAAGTATACCATGATTCCAATGAAACCGGATTTGATGTTGTCATTGTGAATACCTGTGGTTTTATTCACGATGCCAAACAGGAGTCGATCGATATGATACTCGACTGTGTGGAGTCGAAAAGGCATGGAGATTTAGATAAAGTTTTCGTTATGGGGTGCTTGTCGGAGAGATACCGTCAGGAATTGGAGCAGGAAATTCCGGAGGTCGACAGGTTTTTTGGTAAGTTCGACCTGAAAGAAATACTGTCAGAAATGAAGGTTCCCTGTCAGTCTGAACGGATTCACCACCGGAAGCTTACTACTCCATCGCATTATGCATATCTGAAAATTTCGGAAGGATGTAACCGGGCTTGTGCCTTTTGTGCAATACCCATGATGACCGGTAAGATGAAGTCCCGGCCGTTGGAAAGTCTTGTTCAGGAAGCACAGATTCTCGCAAGTCATGGGGTAAGGGAAATTTTATTGATTGCTCAGGAATTATCGGGTTATGGTGTCGATTTGTATCGAAAAACCAGGTTACATGACCTGGTAGATCAAATTTCTGAATTGGAGGGTATTGAATGGATCCGGCTGCATTATTTATATCCTTCAAAATTCCCTTATAAAATGCTCTCTGTGATGCGCGATAATCACAAAGTGTGCAATTACCTTGATATCCCGTTGCAACATATAGCCAATCCTGTGTTGAAGAATATGCGAAGACAGGTGACCCGGGAGGCAACAGCAGCTTTAATTGAAAGAGTCAGAAGTGAAGTCCCGGGGGTTGCTCTGCGAACCACCCTGCTGGTCGGATTTCCTGGTGAAACGGATGCTGATTTTCAAGAGTTAAAACAATTTATTATTGAAACAAAATTCGATCGGTTGGGGGTATTCCCCTATTCGCATGAAGAGGGAACCTTTGCCGCAAAAAAGTTTGCCGATTCTATACCTGATGAGGTAAAACAGGCACGTGCCAACGAAATCATGGAAATTCAACAGCAGATTTCGGCTGAACTCAACCGGCAAAAAATCGGTCAGACTATTCAGGTGATTCTGGACAGAAAGGAGGAGGATTACTATGTTGGCCGTACTGAATATGATTCACCGGAAGTAGACGGGGAGGTATTTGTGACTTCCTCTTCAAATTTAAAAATTGGAGCTTTTTATCAGGTAATCATCACTGGTGCTGAAGAGTATGATCTGTTCGGTTCAGTTGTTCCCTCCCCACCTGTTTAGAAAAGGGACAGGAACAATAGCTGTATCGTTTCTGGTACTATTTCCCAAACACATAAATAATGGAGAGTTGCTGCTGCTGGTCAAGGTCGTTCCCGTTCAGAAGGTGAAATGATAGATTAAATTTTCCTTTTATCTTTTCATGGTTAATGAAATACCAGATTACATCGGTTCTCCAGTAGTTTTTGAGCCTGTAGAACAGGTCACCATAAGCGAACCGGTGTCCTGATCCCGAGCTGATCACCGACTGGATCCCATAATTTTTATAGTGCCCTTGCACTTCGGCAAAAAAACTTCCGGAATGGACAAATCCATCGGTGATGCTTCTTTCCCGAAACGATGAGCTTAGCAATCCTGCTTTCAGATAGCCATTTATTTTTGCATTTTCTGTTGTTCTGATCCCTGCCTGTAATGCATATCCCAAATAGTCACGAATGTGATCACCCATGACCCGAATGGTTGGTTTTGCGTCGTGGAAGAGCAGCAGGTAATGCTGGAGAAATAGGTTTTTGTGAAAAACTTCACCGGCAAAACCTGCCATGAATTTTTCGCGATTCACATTGGTCTGGCGGCTGACCCAGTCAACGAACCCTTGTTGATACCCCCAGTTCCATCGAATCTCGCCAAGCATTCCTTCTATATTCGGCCGGTAATAGAGGAGGGTATCTGTGAGCATGGCAAGAGGAAAATCAATCGCTCCGCGACGGGGAAATGCACCAAAGAGAAATTTTTTGTTGTTGTCCTGGAATTGATAATAGAGTGTCAACTTCGGTTTTTGGTCATCCAGATCGCTGCCAAATTCAAACAATTGGCTTAATCCTCCACGAATGCTGTGGTTATCGTGTGAGACTCCAAGTTCAAAAGCTCCACGACTTCCCAGGATGGTTTGAGACAGGGCTTTCCCGCTGAAAAACTCGCGATTGTCGCCAATTCCTTCAAAAATGACTTCATACTCCAATTGCTGGGATGATGCCCATAAAGGGATCAATAAACCGATCAGTAATAATAATCTCATCTTCCAGATTTTTCGCAACGAATGTAATAAATCCTTTTGGGAATTCTCTGTCTCTGATTCGGAACATCGGTATTTTTCTTTTGCAGAGGTAAACAGGATATTAATTGGCTATCTTTAGATGTCCGTTTGTTATAGTTCTTTCTGATTGTTTTCCTAATTCTGTTATTTTAGCAGAAGATCGAAAAATCCTCAGGGGATAAACCGAATAACTCCACATTGGGGAATGGGTAAATTACGAATGACAAAGAAAAATAAGAATTACGAATGAGTTCTAATGATACGATTCTGCCGATTTATGTCGCAATAGATCGGATTAAAATTCTGAGAGTTCAATCGAATTCCTTTGGAAATTTTAAATATAATGAAATGAAATTTAGTCCTGCAAGTTACAAAAAGATCAATGACCGGTTACAACGGCGGCTGGTATATACTGAACATTTAATGACTGTAATGAATGATTTCAGTCGGGGGCCCTGGTCAGAGCCTGATCCTTTTCACTCGCATCTTCATGAACAGACTTTATATGTGGCTGCTGGTGAAGTTATGTTTTACTATGAAAACGAACCGGAACAACATCTTAAGTCGGGTGATATGGTTGCCATTCCTTCCGGAAAGAAGCATACCATTAAGCTGCTTTCTTCAGAAGCCCGGATCATCGATAATTTTACTCCGGTAAGGGAGGATTTTTTGAAGTAGAGGAATGAGGAATAACCGGGCATCATCTGGTGGTTTAATGCGTTTATTGTGGTCTTTTTCGGGGAATTCCGATTGATTACAGGAAATTTTCATCCGGAATCAGATTCATCTTGATGAGTGAATTCATTATTGGATGAAGGTTTCCTTTGGGTCATTTAAAAATGGTAAACCAACGTAAATCCTTTTTGATTACCCAGTTGAAAGGGGAAAATATCGAATCGTTTCAGGTGGTCTTTATCCCATTTGTACTGATGGGTGAGATAGACCAGTTCGGTTGAAAGCATCCCAATTCCTGCTGCTGCAACCACATCAGAAATCCAGTGGGCATTTTTTGCAATACGCATATAGCCCACAGCAGCAGCACATGAATATGCACCGATGCTGTACCATGTATTGATTTCGCCGTATTCTTTATGCATGAAATGTGCAAATGCAAAAGCCCGGGAGGTATGCCCCGATGGAAAAGAGTGGGCACCTCCAGAAGGTCTTTTTTCATTGACGTGTTTTTTTAACTGCCATACAGTCAGGTCATTCAGTAAAAAACTTTTTACAACCAAAGCTGAACGGTTTCCAAAATTATTTTTCCCTTTTATTCCGGAGGCATTAAGGGCATATACTGCCAATACCGGGGCATACTGGATATAGTCATCGACATGCCCGGTGTAGGGCAGTTCCTTTTGCATAAAGTCACGCACATCCTCTTTGGTACTGGTCATGAAATGCAAAGCTGTTCCTCCCCCGACCAACAGGAGAGGAGTAATCCAGGGTTTTAACCCTTTTTTCCCGTCCGGGTAACGGAAGTTAAGCAGGTGGATGGAGTCGTGAAGGGAAAAGGAATTTAACTGTACCGATTCCATTGTCAGGTTTATGTCATCCCAGGAACCTGGAGGTTTCAGATTTTTGGGTGGTACAGGTATTGTTGCATAACCCGTAAGCACTGCATAGCACAGGAATTGAAAGAAGACAAATGTTTTTATTTGTCGTGACCTGTTCACTTTATTTTTCTGAAATGCTTTGGATAAATTGGATCGAACACTGGTTGAATACATCGGGTTGATCAATATTACACACATGTCCGCAATTATGGATGACCTCCAGTCGGGAGTTAAAATGTTTTTTCACCAGGTCGCTAACCATAGGGAGAAACATGTGATCGCGTTCACCCATCAGGTAGAGTACCGGGGCAGATGCTTCTTTTACGATGAATTCTTTAAGGTTCAGCCTGATTTCGTCCGACATGCGTAACCATTTTCTGAATTCTCTTTCTCCCAGTTGAATAGCTTCTCTGACAAAAAGTTTTCGTGACTGGGCATGTTTTTTTGAGGGGATTAAAATCCATGCATTTAATCGGTACAGCCACATGTAGGGCAGTATGGAATGCATAAGTTTTGCCAGATTTACCAGTACATTAATTTTTTTATTGAATTGGACTATTGCACCCCCCAGCACAATCGATTCTGCTCTGGTTGGTGCAAGTTTATCGATTGCTCTTATGATGATGCATCCCAGCGAGATACCAACGAAATGGGCTTTTTCGATATGGAGGTGATCCATGGTTTTGACCACATCAAGGGCAATTTCGTCGAACCGGTACAACTCTTCCGATGAATAGCTGGCTTTGGATTTTCCGTGTCCGCGCAGGTCAACAAGCAATACGTTGAAGTGCTTTTTGAAATCCCTCAGTTGCCTATACCAGACAACATTACTTCCGCCGGCACCATGTACAAACACCACCCAGGTTTTGGATGTTCTGTGAAAAAATGTTTTATGATACAACATGGAGCAAATATAGCATTATTTTCCCGGATAAACAGGGCTTACCCATTCCTCTTGAGGGAGATACTTGCTGGCACCAGCCCATTTTACACCTCTTACCAGGATTTCCATTGCTTCGGGTACATCAAAATCTTTCGCTACATGGCCAACCGATAAATAGAATACGCGTCCTTTTCCATATGTTTTTTTCCAGGCAACAGGAATTACTGCCCCATCTATCCATTCACTATGATCGGCATTAAAAGTTGTGGTTGCCAGTACTTTTACGTTCGGATCGACGTGCATGTAATACTGTTCCGAGTGCATGTTAAAGTTTTTGATTCCCCGGGTTACCGGATCCTTCCGGTCAGTAATTTCCACTGTATAATCAATAACTCCACCGGGATGGGCTACCCATTGTCCACCCACCATGAACTGGTATTCTGTATTATCGCGGAAGGAATCTCCCAGACCGCCGTGTACTCCGGCAATTCCTGCTCCGTTTCTGACTGCTTCGAGCAGTCCTTTTTCCTGTTCCTGGGAAATTTTACCCATGGTCCAGGCCTGAATGATGAGATCAACGGATGCCATCAATTTTTTATTGGTATACACACCCAGGGAGTCCGAAACGGTAACAATTGCCCCTTCTTTTTCAAGTAAAGGTTTTAGCTTATAGGTGAATTGTTCGGGTTCATGCCCTTTCCAGCCCCCCCAAACCATAAGTATTTTTTTCCCTTTCAGGGAGGGCAACTCTTCTGATGATTGATTCTGAGCAAGTAATTGATTGGCATTCACTGTAAGAAAAAACAGCATAGCCACGCTTACGAATTTTAAAGGAAGAATTTTTTTTATCATTTTTTGTGATTTATCATGTTTCCATAGGTAAAAATAGGAAATTTACTGATTCCATGCTTGAACAAGTGCTTTAAAGCATTTTGCTGATTTGTCTGCTTTTTCCTGATCAACTGTTCCCTTGTAACTATTCATAAAATTCTCAGTTGAATTCCAAACAGTCTGGATCATTCCAAGATATTTGGGTTTCATTTCTCTTGTAGCCCCCTCAATAAATGAACGCATCATTTTTTCCTGTTTCAGTGCGTTCTCTTCTTTTTCCCAGGGACAGGTAAGCACCTGCAGTCCTTTCGACGCAAATATTACAGCCGTTGGGTCGGGTCTTTCGTAGTGCCAGTCGCAGATTATTACATCTTTTGGGATCAGGTCAATTGCCCTGTGGGTATTGTTATAGCTTCCTTCCCAGAGTCCAATGCCGGTTGTTTTGCCGTCGATCAGGCGATCGCCCCACATCCACATTTCAGTTCCTGTTTTTGCCAGGTGGTTTCTGATTTTGGTTACTTCTCCGGCAAAAAGTTCGGCTTTGTCTCTGCCATTACAGCGAGGACACTGTTCGTGTCCTATATAGAAAACTTCGTCAAGTCCTGCATGGAATCCGTCAGTCTCAAAAATTTTCACAATTTCATCCACCACATCAAAAACCACATCATGAACTCCGGGGTGCAGCGGACAGTAACTTTTGCAATAGAGTCCGTCGGAGTTTGGCCATTTATAGTTTTCAGGCAATTGAATTTTCGGAGTTTCGTCAAATTCGGGATACACTTCCAGTAATTTCCCGGGATTACTTTGCCACGACTGGTGTCCCAGCAGGTTAATCTGTGGAATAAGCCGAATGTTGTTTGAGCGGCACACCTCTACTATCCGTTTGATATCTTCTTTTGATAAGGGATTATTTCCTCTTAGTTCGGGGTGTGACTCGTATTCAAATTTCCAGTCAATACGCAGGATGATGAGATTAACTCCTGTCTTTGCCAGTTCATTTTCTATGAATGCTGAAAATTTGCCAACCATTTCAGGAGATGGTGCACCAATACATAATCCACGTACCGGATAAGGTGATTCGGCATGAAGTTGCGTGGAAACGAGAAGGAAAAATAATAAAGTTGAAAAAATTCGATTCATTTTCGGAAAGAATTTAAAAGAACCTAAGGGTTCCATGAGAACCCTTAGGTTTTCTTTTTAAAAATTAGTGAAATCCCATTTTCCTCTGTAAGGCCTGGTCAACATCAGGCTGGCAAAATCGTCACCAACAAATTTTTCAGCTTTTGGATCCCATAACAAGGGACGTTGCAATTCATATGCAATATTAATGATGTTACAAACTGAAGCTGTCCGGTGTCCTGTTTCCACGTCGGAGATTGTTTTGGATCGTTTTTGTATGGAATCGATCCAGTTCTGGTAATGGTTGTCGCTGAAATATACCCGTTTATCGCCTGGTTTCAGGTCGGTTGAAGCCAGTTTTTCATTGGGGAATGTACGGAGGAAATCCCGGCTGACTTCAATTTTTCCTTCTGTTCCTATGAATTGCACTGCATTAAAGTCGTCCTTTGTTCCCCAGGGTTTGTGGTTCACCCGAATGCCATTTTCGTAGATCATTGTCAGTCCGTTTTCGGCAGGAACAGTGGGGGGCAGGAACTGTACCGGACCCGATTCGTCCATGTTGAGTGCCCATTGTGCGATATCAAACATGTGTGCACCCCAGTCGGTGATCAGGCCTCCTCCAAAATCGCGATAACCTCTCCACCATGCCCAGGGTCCCTCGGTTTTCAGGGGAGCCAGGTCTTCGTGATATCCCCTGTAGAGAGAGGGCCCAATCCATTCATTCCAATCCATGCCTTCCGGAACAGGCTGTGTTGGCAGATCACATTGTTTTACCGGTTCACCAACATACACATTTATCTCTTTGATTTCTCCGATGTACCCGTTTCTGACCAGTTCTACTGCATGGCGAAAATCACGCCACGAACGCTGCATATTTCCTGTCTGAAACACCCGGTCGTATTTTCGTGTGGCATTTACCATGGCTCGTCCTTCTGCAACAGTTAAAGAAAGAGGTTTTTCGCAATAGATATCTTTTCCTGCTTTCGCTGCATCTACAACAATTTGAGCGTGCCAATGGTCGGGAGTGGCAATCACGACAGCGTCAATATCGCTCCGTTCCAACAACTCGCGGTAATAGTGATACCCTTCTGTTTTCACATTCATTCCTTTGGTGGAATTGTTTTTATTCGCTGCCTCCAAAAACGGATTGAGTTTTCTTTCAAAAACATCACTGGCAGCTACAACTACTGTCCCTTTGCATTTGCCAATGCCGTTCAGCAGGGTAGGAACCTGTTTGCCTGTTCCTATAAATCCCAGGTTAATCCGGTTATTGGCAGCAACAAAACCTTTCCCTCCCATTACATGGCGGGGTATGATGGTGACGGCTGCTGCTCCGGCAGCGGCTTTCCCAATAAAATTTCTTCGATTCATGGTATTCATATTTTTATTTTATGTAGTAATAAGTTTTATGTCATTTAAAATCAGTTGCCTTAAAGGTTTTTCTTTTTCGTTTTTCGGAAGAAGTATTCTTTTATTCCGGATCTTTTGCACAACGAAATCCGGTATTGAAAAGAGAAGTCTCCACCGAGTTCATGGAACGTCCGCTAACCGAAAAGCTATCTTCTCCATTTTGGTCATAAAAAAACGATCCGCTGCGTATTACACGTACGTTTGGATCTTCGCGAAAAGGTTCATCACTGCCCGGGTAGGGTTTATAGGTGTCGGCACACCATTGCCAGACATTTCCTCCCATATCGGTCAGCCCGGCTTCGTTTTCGCCGAAAACTCCCACCGGGGATGTGAAGAGATACCCGTCTGATGTTTCTGGGGTATTGATCTCTCCCTGCCAGGTGTTGGCAAAATAATGGTTATTGGTGGTTACCTCATTGCCCCAGCTAAATTTGTTTTTTGAAGGTTTACCACTCCTGGCTGCAAATTCCCATTCTGCCTCTGTTGGCAGTCTTTTACCTGCCCAATCGGCATAAGCCACGGCATCGTTCCAGCTTACATGGGTAACCGGGTGATCATCGCTAGCAGTGGGCCCTGAAGTACCGAATGGTTTAAGCCAGTATGCACCGGGCAGAAGTTCCCAGGATTGGTTGTCGAGATTAAAAACGCCTGAGTCACCAAATTTTTCTGCTTCGGTTTGATAGGAGGTCGATTCTGTAAATTGCCTGAACTGAGCTACAGTAACCGGCGATTTATCCATGTAAAACGGCCCGACTTTTACCTGATGAACCGGTTGTTCATTGGGTAATCCGTTTTCAGAACCCATCATAAAAATCCCTCCCTCAAAATAGACCATTTCTCCTTCTGAAACAGCTGCTCCTTGCGAAAGCTCCAGAGTACTTCTGTTGCTGTCTTCCTTTATTGGTTTTGCTGATTCCGTTTTAACCGCTCTGGCTTGATTTTCCTTCTTCTGCTCCCGTGAACAAGAGAACATGATCAGAATGATAACTGGCAGATACAATTTCCCCATACAGAAATAATTTGATTCTGTAAAAATGGGTGTTTTTATTAATTAATCAAAATAATTTATTGAATTTGAGGGTAAATAATTGAATGCAAAAAAAATGAGGGTATAACCCTTGTTTATTGAAAAACTCAGGTTACACCCTTAAAAAGATTGCTATTTTTTGATAAGTTTTCCGGCATAAACGGTATTCCTCTCATCTAAAAGCCGGAAGATATAAATGCCCCGGTTTAAATGAGATATTGGAATATCTTTTCCGGAATAGGTGATTTGTTCCAGTACTTTGGTTCCATCAATCCTGAATATTTCGAGGGTTAGCAGATCGTCGTATTCCACACCCCAGTTGATTTTAACAGTCTCGGAGGCTGGGTTGGGCCATATTTTAACGGGTTCGCTTTGCTTCGGGTCAACATTTGAATTGCCTGTTGAGGAGTAATAATAATCAGTTTTTTCGTCAAAAACCCAGGTAGTTCCATCAAAACTCGAAGTTTTGATCTGGTTCACAATTTTATGGAATAAGTCAGAACCAGTAGCACCGGTTGCAATATACGAACTGTAATATGCCGGATATACTACCTCAGAAAAATTAGTACTTCCATAAACGTATTCATCTTTCGACTCGGCATTCCATCCTTCAGCTGTTGAATCCCATCTGTAATAGGTATCGGTTGCCACATCACTGACCGCATTGTATGTAGTAACTGTCCGACTGGATTTTTCGAGCTCGAAGGTAAAGAAATTAACTGACCAGCCTTCTTCCTCAATTAATCTTCCGGAAGCATCGTAGGTCATGCGATATTCATTAAACAGGATCTCCATTCCTTCCATAAAATAATACATTCTTGAGAGTTCCGGGTTTCCTGAGGCATTGTAGGTATAAATTTCCTTTGATGCGTTATATACTTCTCCCTCTTCTTCAAGCCATGTATTTGATTCCTTCAGGGTTCCATCCGGATTGTATTCATATTTTTGTTCCATATCGAACTGCCAGTCAGTAGTCTCTCCGACAGAAAAATACTTGACAGATTTCAGCCTGCCGGATGCGTCATAAGAGATTTCTGTTTTACTGAAAAGTTCAAGTTCGTCACTTGGTTCCTCGCGGGAATATGTAAGCATGGAAATCATTCTTCCCTGGTTGTCAAATTCCATTTCTGACCTGTCAATAATATACAAGCTTTCTGTTTCGGAATCCCACTGTTTACTGATCATCAATTTGTTTTTTGCTTCCGAGTCGTACTGGAATTCTTCTTTCCATTCATATTGCCAATCATCTGTGTATTCCTTCGTACGTGTGACAGTACTGTCGAGCTGCAGGGATGCAGTAGCATTTTTCAGGTTTGGCAGCAGGTTATCCTTGTTGAATTCCATTAATGTGGATGTTCTCATCAACCGGTTTCCCAAATCTGTCAGATGAGTGATTTTTTTCTGCCTTTGTTCCAATTTTTGTTGGAGACCGGTAATTTCTTCTGCCCCGGCTGAGAAAGAAATCAACAAACTTACAATGATGTAGGTAAAATTTTTCATAAGCAAAAAATTTAAATTATTGTATTTATTATCAGCAATTTTGTTATTAATTTTCTATCACGTTTACCTGGATCAGGATACTTGTAAAAGGTACATCTTTTTTTGTTAACATATGCCTCCGTTCATCATTTTTTTTTGAGTTTGTTGGATTTTGTTTTTTCAACCTGGCGATTTTTTTTCGACAAAAGAATGTATTACTTCTCTTCGGGTGTCATCTGAAATGATCCCAGGTTGGTTATTTTGTAGTCTGCCATTTTAAAGTGTTTATTTGATTTTTCGTCCACCCGGGTAACCTTCATGGTTGATTTTTCCCCTGTTTCTTTGTCGAGTGAGGTGGTTTCCATCATGTATCCCCAGGGAATCCCGCGGGAATAGAGATTTGTTTTAAAGAGGGTACTGAAAAAATCCTGTGTATTCATTTTTAAATCCTGTGTAATCCATATTTCCGACTCCGATTCTTCATCATTGTAGGTATACTCTTCACATTTATAGCCGGCAATGGTTTTCGTGCGGCCGGTTTTTTTTACATTCGGACTGGTCAGGAACGTTTCGGGAGTTTCTTCCAGTTCGGGTTCAACATAGGTCTCTCCGATTGATGAAAAGAAAGCACCCATACCATATACAAGACCCGTTTTTTCTCCATTTTCTTCGCTCAGGATGATGGTTGCACCATTTTCTGCATCAATAATAAAAACTCCCTTTCCTGATGTGGATATATCACCCGAAATCATTTCATAAGCCATTGATTTTGAATTGGGATTCAGGTGAGTCAGGAATTGGCCTTCACTTTCTTTCTCTCCTTTTTGATTATACGATTCCACGTACATCTCTATGAGGTGGTTGAAGGAATAGTTGTCGGCAATAGGAACCGGATCACCTGACATGCCCAGGCCTTTAAGAAGACCCTGCATGCGCTGTTCCTGCTGTTTTGACCTGTCGTTTTGTTTTGTTTCAGGATTTGAACTTTTTTCATCCTTTATCTCTATCGTTTCCTCTATTTGGTCGAGTTTTTTATCGATTGACTGATCAATTTTCTGGTCAACCCTGTCTTCTACTTTCTCTTCCACTTTCTCCTGGACTTTTTCCTGGAGCTTTTTTAATAATCTTTGACTATTGGCCGGTTGGGAAATTCCAATAACAAAAAGCGCTAAGAGTAATACTTTTATTGTTGCATTCATCTGATTAAAATGATTTGTTTTCTAAATTATCGAATGGA
>Ga0172382_10001652_pt1 | contig 39447 bp, 32 predicted proteins | sample Leawel138RmetaG_FD_122245 | JGI IMG/M metagenome (GOLD analysis project Ga0172382, IMG submission 122245) | Leachate microbial communities from a municipal landfill in Southern Ontario, Canada - Leachate well 138R metaG | ecosystem: Engineered > Solid waste > Landfill > Unclassified | place... | reverse complement strand
GGCGGGCAACTCGAAACTGAACGTACCGTCGCCGTTATCGACCACCGGAACGCCCACACCCCCGATCGTCACGACGGGCGGCACATCGAAGTTCACATCATCATGATCCGCCTGGCCGTCTCCCGTCCCATAGGCCAGCTCCAGCGTCACCGTCGTCGGGTGATCCACCGGATTGCCAAAGTCCACATCGAAGGTACCCGTATCCCCTTCGCTGATGACGACATCGGAGACCGTGATCTGCGGGACATCGTTGTCGAGCACGTTGGTCGTGACCGACCCTTCGGCAATCAGGTTTTCGTAATTCCCACCCGAAGCCGATTCGATGCTGACGGACTCTGCGATATCCCCCTGCACCAGCTCATCATCGGCGCGGGCAGGATACGTGACGGAACCACTGGTGCTGCCGACAGGAATCGTGATGGTCTGCCCGTTGTCGAGCTGGATCACGAGATCCGTATTCTGTGGCGGGTTGCTCACGTGGGCCACGATGGTGATGTCTTCACCTTCGACGACCGAAGCGGGCCCTTCCAGCGTGATTTCGGTGGGATCATCGTCGTCGGTCACGACGGTCGTGGTATCGCCCCCCACCACGAGCTCTTGATAGCGGCCCCCGTCGATAGATTCCACGCCGATGACGTGTGGCTCATCCCCCTGGAGGTAGACATCGTCTTCGCGGGTATCGATCAGCACCGACCCCGACACCTCGCCGACGGGGATGACGATGACTGCGCCATTGGTGAGCGTGATGACCAGCGGGCTGCCCGTTACCGGATTGCTCACCGTCGCCGTGACCAGGTATGGGTTGCCTTCGACGACGGTTTCGGGTGAAGACAGGGTCAGCGTCGTCACACCCGGCACCAGATCGGGATCCACCGCCTCGCCATCCGCCCCCGCTGCCGTCAGGCCCGCGAACAGGCGGTCGTCATCCTCGCCTGGCGCCGAGTGCGGATAGGCCACATCCAGCGGCGTGGTCTGTTCTACGATGCGCATCAGCCGCACGAAGCTGCTGCCGCCGCCATCGACCCCCGCAGTGGCCGTAGTCGCCGCCGTGGGGTCGAGCACGTCGAACGGATCCTGATTGTCTTCAAGCAGCGTGATGAGCCGTTCGGTGTCCGCATCCGCAGGCGGCATCACCGCCGCCTCGCTGGCGTCGATGTCCGGCTGCATGATGGATGCATCCAGCTGGACGACCCGCTGTTCACCGATGCGAATGAGGGGTATGCCTTCGGCGCTGAGTTCGAGCAGCGCCCCCCGCGCCGTCACGATCTCGGCGTCGACCGGGATGCGCATGCCCTCGCGCAGCGGATGCAGCTGCCCGTCCTGACCCCGCACTGAAGCGTCGCCCACCAACTTGCTGACCAATATAGTTGCCATCACGCTATTCCGTGTTCATTATTCGATGTCAGTATGCTAAACAGCGGCCACGCAACAGACCATTGTCTGCGGCGACAAGTCAGGACAGAAATCTTGCAAGGATGTCTGTAAATACAATTGGCTACAGAGACCCTAGGGGCGTCTCAGGCCAGGCTGATCGAGGGCTCGATCCCGTGCACCTTGAGCGTCAGCGACAGCCGGTCGCACACCCCGAGTTTGTCGAAGGAGGATGACAGATGCGCCCGAACAGTGCGCTCGCTGATGCCCAACGCATCGGCAATCGCCTGGTTGGCCAGGCCCCCGGCGGCCATGCGGGCGACTTCGGTTTCCCGGTCGGTCAGGCCCCGAGACCAGTTCATGGCCTCGGCCTGATCCTGGCCCAGCTGGCGCAGCAGCCTTTGCACCAATGAGCGTCCCACCCAGATTTCGCCCAGGGCCACGGTTTGCACGATGTGCGCCAGCGAACTGGCAGGGACGTACGCATGGAAGTATCCCCACCCCCCCATCTCGAGCACGCGAACGGCCTGGGCATCGTCCAGCCGGGTGCTGCCGACGATGATGCGGGCCTGACGCTGCCACGTCTGCCAGGCGGGATCCGTCCAATCGGGCAGGTTGGGCAAGCCGGCATCGAGAACGACAATCTGCCGATGGGCACCGGCCCAGCGCCCGATGTCATCCAGGGTATGACCCCGTGCGGGCAGGCAAGCATGCAATTCGATCTGGCGCCAGTGCTGCCAGAGGGCATCGTCATGAGTCAGCAAAAGGACCGGCTTGGCCTGCATTCTTTTCTCCGGGATCACAACGATCCATCATCTTTATATGGTATCGGTCAGCCCATCTTCAATGCTATTGTCGCCAGCGACAGATCGATACCCTTTTCTAGCGCTCGCGCAAAGCATTTTCGCTGGCGCGCAAAATCGGCTTGAGCAGATAATGCATGAGGGACCGCTTGCCGGTCAGGATATGCGCCTCGGCCTGCATGCCGGGCAGGATGGCGTGCGCCTCGTCACCCACATAGGCCGTATCCGTACGCACGTTGACCAAATAATAGGAATTGTCTTTTTCGTCGGTGATCGCATCCGCGCCGATATGCTCTACGTAGCCCTCGAGGCCACCGTAGATGGCAAAATCGTAGGCAGTGAACTTCACGTCCGCGGCCTGCCCAGGGTGCAGAAAACCGATGTCGCGCGGGTGGATTTTCACCTCGAGAAGCAGGGTGTCGTCCGATGGAACGATGTCCAGGATGTCCTTGCCTGGTTGCACCACGCCGCCCACGGTATTGATCATCATGTTGTTGATGACGCCACGCACGGGTGAACGCACCTCGGCCAGTTTGACACGATCCTGCAATGCCACGCGGGTTTCCTGCAGGGTCGCCAACTTTGCCATGGTGTCCTGCAGGTCACGGTGCGCCTCGTTGCGCATGTTGAGTTCGGATTCCTCGATCTTGCTGGTGGCTTCGTCGATGGCGGCCTCGATTCGCGTGATCTGGGCCTCTGCCGCCTTGGCCTCGCCGCAGAACCGCGCCACGTCGCGGCGCAGGCGCAAGACCTCGACCTGCGATACGGCGCCACTCTTGACCAAAGGCTCGGTCACGCGCAGCTCTTGCGTCGTGAGCTTGCAGCTGGTGCTGGCCTGATCCAGATTGGCCCGCGTTTCGGCCAATTCCTGCTGCCTCTGGCGTAATTGTTCTTGTGCGATCCGCAAGGTGGCCTCGAGTTCGCGCGTACGCGACTGCCATACCTGCCGCTCGCTGTTGGCGATTTCGGGCGCTTCTTCCAGGACCTCGTCGGGCGCCACGAAATCCTCGCCGGACGCCAGCGCCCTGAGACGTGCCGCCTTTGCCAGCAAGGAAAGGCGTTCGGCCTGGTTTTCGCCGAGCGACGATGAATAGCGGGTCGGATCGATGCGCAGCAGCACCTGACCCTCTTCCACCCGCTCGCCCGGACGCACCAGGATGCTTTCCACGATCCCGCCATCCAGGTTCTGAATCACCTGAAGCTGACGCGAGGGAACCACCTTGCCGGTCCCGCGCACCACCTCGTCGATCTGGCCATAGACCGACCACACAAGCAGCGCCGCCACGATGACCAGCGACACCCACACGAGCTTGCGTGCACCCCGGGCTTCCTGGTGATGGATGGTCCATTGCGCATCGGCCACCAGGTCTTGCGTGGCGTAGCGTTGCGCATAGGGATTGGGGCCGTCGATCAGGCGGTCGAACAGCTTGAGAAACGGATACGCCAGCCAGACCAGCGGCCTGGACAAAAGCCAGAACAGGAACCGGAGCGCCTTCATGAGCGCGCCTCGGCCCGGCTGACGCGACCCGCCTTGAGCGCTTCCATGACCTGCGCCTTGGGGCCGTCGGCCACGATGCGGCCCCGATCCACCACCATGAGCCGGTCGACCATCTCCAGCAATGCCGTGCGATGGGTGACCAGGATGACCGTCTTGTGCGCGCCCGCCTCGCGCAGCCGCGCCTTCAGCTGCGCCTCGCTTTGATGATCCATGTTGCTGCTGGGCTCATCGAGCAGCAACATGGGGGGATCATTGATCAGGGCGCGCGCGATACCCACTGCTTGGCGCTGCCCGCCCGACAACGTATCGCCGCGCTCACCAATCGGCATGTCGTAGCCATCGGGGTGCACGTGCACAAACTCATCCACCCCTGCCACCATCGCCACGTCCAGCATGTCTTCGTGCGTGGCAAAGGGGGCGCTGAGCAGCAGGTTGTCTTTCAGGCTGCCATAGAACAGCATCGCATCCTGTGCGACATACCCCATGTTGCGGCGCAAATCGATGGGGTCGATTTGCCCCACGTCCACGCCATCGACCAGCACCATGCCCGATGAAGGCTGGTACAAGCCCAGGATGAGTTTCTCTATCGTGGATTTCCCCGAACCCACCCGGCCGATCACGCCCACCTTCTCACCCGGCGAGATCTTGAAGCTGACCTTCGAGATGGCAGGCTGCTCGGAGCCTGGGTATGTAAAGCTCACATTGCGAAATTCGATCTCGCCACGCAGCCGGGTACGCGGCACGAACTGCCTGCCCTCGGGGTGCTCGACCGGCATTTCCATGGCCTGATCCACCGACGCCAGCGACGTCTTGGCCTGGTGATATTGCATCAGCAGGCCCGCGACCTGCCCGAGAGGCGTCAGGCACCGGCTGGCGATCATCGAGGCCGCAATGATCCCGCCCAGCGAAATTTGCGATTCGGCGGCCAGATAGACGCCGATGATGATCACCGCTACGGACACCAGCTGCTGGGCCATCTGCACGAAGCCGACCGTCGTTGCGGAAATCAGTTTCAACTGCCCGCCGATATGGGCCAGAAACTGGGTGGCCCCTTCGTATTTCCGCTGGATGTGGCTGCGGGCGTTGAGCGTCTTGACCGGCTCCATCCCGGCGAGCGCCTCGACCAGCACGGCATTGCGCTGAGCCGACGCCTGAAAGGTCTTCACCGTCAGGTCTTCCATGCGCACCTGCGCCGCCAGGGACACCAGGAACACCAGAACCATGGCGATCACCGGCGGAATCAGCAGATAGGGTGAAATCCAGGCCATGACGGCCAGGAACAGGAAAACGAACGGCAGATCGACCAGCGTCGTCAGGCTGGCCGACGCGATGAAGTCGCGCACGGACTCGAAAGCGCGCAGATTCGAGGCGAACGACCCCACCGAAGCCGGCCGGTTTTCCATGCGCAGATCGAGCACACGCTCCATGATCTTGGCCGACAGCTGCACATCGATGCGCTTGGCGGCACGATCCACGACATAGGCGCGGATGGTGGTCAGCACGTAGTTGAAGACCAGCACCAGGCCGATGCCCACCGCCAGCACCCAGAGCGTCTCGACGGCATTGCTGGGTACCACACGGTCGTAGACGTTCATGGTGAACAGCGGCATGGCGACGGCAAAGATATTGATCAGCAGCGCCGCCACCAGCACATCGCGGTACAGGCGGCGGTTTTCCATGACCACGCTCCAGAACCAATGGCCGCTGCGCGGCTTGACCCCGACCTCGTCGCGTTTGTCGAAGCGGAATTCGGGCCGTACGAACGCCACCAGGCCGGTGTAGTCCTGTTCAAGTTCCGCCCGGGGCATGCGGACCGGGCCGCCGCCTTCGGAAAACTGGACGGTACACGTGTCCTTGCCTGCCTCGAGCAGCAGGCAGGCCCGCTCGCCCGACAGCATGAGGATCGCGGGCAGCAGCCCCGAAGGCAGTTGATCGAGCGTGCGCCGTGCAAAACGGGCTGAACATTGGGCCCGCGCTGCCGCCCGACCCAGCAGAGAAGGCACCAGCCTGTTCTCGACCAGAGGCAGACCCTGCACCAGGACCTGGGGCGAGCTTTCGACCCCATAGTGCCTGAGTATCAGGACCAGACTATCGAGCAGCGGATCATCGTGCATCTCGCGCGAATGAACGCGCCAGTGCCGACCCTGGCCGGGCCTGTTCGATGCGGCGTTTTGTTCGCGTGCCGCCTTCTGTGCCGATACCTGTTCCTGCCCGGATGCAGCCGGCCGGCGGGCGGCCGCCTCAGATGATTTCATCGCCGTCGCCCATCAAATCCAATGTATCGCGCAAACGGCGCCGCGCCTGCTTGCGCTGGGTCAGTTTTTGCTGTGCCTCGATAGGCAAGTCTGTCAGGCGGATGGTGCCGTTCTCGATCAAAACGTCGATCAAGTCTTCCAGGACCCGGACAAAATCAGTGTCCAGCATCTGCATGTCGTGCCCGGCCGCCTCCGGACCCTGACGTTGCAGTGGCACAGGCACCCGGTTTTTATCGGGATCCGGATCATCGACCATCGTGTTCCCCTGAAATGGCGACACTTCAGCGGCCTGCCGGCCGAGCTGTTCGTGGGCTTGTACTGCTGGCGTCTTGGTATGGTAGGATGCCGTCGGCCGCTGCTGCCTGCATCCTGATTGGCGGAAGCGGTGAGATTCGAACTCACGGATGGGTTGCCCCATCGCCGGTTTTCAAGACCGGTCCATTCAACCACTCTGGCACGCTTCCGCAAGGATCGCCAGTGTAGCGCATAATGCGCGTATCGTTGCCGAGGGAATCGACCATGCATGCCATAGAGATCACGACACCCGGGGGCCCCGATGTCCTCCGTTGGGTCGAGCGACCCATGCCTCAGCCAGGGCCCGATGAGGTCCTGATCCGGGTTCAGGCGGCCGGCGTCAACCGGCCTGATGTCTTCCAGCGCGAAGGCAATTATCCCCCGCCAGCCGGGGCGTCGGACCTTCCCGGCCTGGAAATCGCCGGCGAAATCGTGGGGGGGCACCCGGAAGCCGCCGGCTTCAGGCTGGGCGAACCTGTCTGTGCCCTGGTGGCAGGCGGCGGCTACGCCGAATACTGCACGGCACCAGCCGCGCAGTGTCTGCCCATTCCCCAGGGGCTGTCCATGGTAGAAGCCGCCGCCCTGCCCGAAACATACTTTACGGTCTGGAGCAACGTATTCCAGCGGGCCGCTCTGGCGCCCGGTGAAACCCTGCTGGTTCACGGCGGGGCCAGTGGGATCGGCACCACCGCAATCGCCTTGGCCCGCGAGTTCGGCCATACGGTCTACGCCACAGCCGGCAGCGACGAACGGGTCCGGGCGATCGAAGCCATGGGCTGCACCCGGGGCATCAACTATCGCGCGCAGGATTTCGTTCAGGAAATCCGCGCACTGACGAACAACCGGGGGGTGGACGTCATCCTCGACATGGTGGCTGGCGACTATCTCGAACGCAACATCCGGATCCTGGCCGATGACGGGCGCCTGGTCATCATCGCCCTGCTGGGTGGTACCCAGGGCACCCTAAACTGCGGCCAAGTCATGGTGCGCCGCCTGACCGTCACGGGCTCTACGCTGCGCGCTCGCCCGGTTGCGGTGAAAGCCGCGATCGCCCGGGCGCTGCGTGAACAAGTATGGCCACTGATCGAGGCCGGGCGCTTGCGTCCGGTGATTCATGCGACTTTCCCGCTGCACGAAGCCGCACAGGCACACGCCATGATGGATGCGGGCGAACAGATCGGGAAAATCGTGCTCACCGCTGCGCCATAGTCAGATCGACAGGTATTCGCGCCGCACCGCTTCGTTGTCGACCAGTTCCTGCATCGAACCGCGAAAGAGAATCTGCCCTTTTTCTAGCACGTAGGCACGATCCGCGACCGCGCGGGCGAAGTGCAGGTTCTGTTCCGACAGCAAGATGCTGACCCCCTGCGTCTTGAGCTTCATGACGGCCTGGGCCATCTGCTCGACGATGATGGGCGCCACGCCCTCGGTGGGTTCGTCGAGCAGCACCAGCAAAGGGTTGCCCATCAGGGTGCGGCCGACCGTCAGCATTTGCTGTTCGCCGCCACTCATCTGCCCGCCCAGCCGCTGCCGCATGCGATCCAGGTTGGGAAACAAGGCATAGAGCATGTCGGGTGTCCAGTTGGACGCCGCTTCACCATCAGGCCAGACGCGCGGCGGCTGGCGACCGATGTCCAGATTCTGTTCGACGGTCAGGTCGGTGAAGATGCGCCGGTCTTCGGGCACAAAGCCCAGCCCGCGCCGGGCGATTTCATAGGGACGCAGGCGGCTGATGTCCTGGCCGATGAACCGCACCTGCCCACGTTTTTTTTCGAGCATGCCCATGATGGATTTCAGGGTGGTGGACTTGCCCGCCCCGTTCCGGCCCATCAGTGCCACGACCTCGCCCCGGTACACGTCCACGTCGACGTCATAAAGAATCTGGGCCTTGCCGTACCAGGCGTTCAAGGCGATCACTTCCAGCAGCACCTCTCGAGCCATCCCGTTCTCCTGATTTGCCCGGTTCACGCCGCAGGGCCCTGCTCGAGCGTGCCTCCGAAATACACTTCACGCACGCCAGGATGATTTCGGATGGTGTCCACATCCCCTTCGGCCACCAGTTCGCCCCGCGCCAGAACGATCATCCGGTCAGAATAGGCGAACACCACGTCCATGCTGTGCTCCGTGAACAAGACGCCCAGTTTGCGCTGCACCACCAGATCTTTGGTGAGAGCCATGAGTTCATTGCGCTCTTTGGGCGCCATGCCGGCCGTCGGTTCATCCATGAGCAGCAACCGGGGTTCGTTGGCCAGCGCCATCGCCAACTCGACGCGCTTGACATCGCCATAGGCCAGTTCACTGCACGGGCGCTCGGCCTGCTCTGCCATGCCGACCTGCTGCAACAGATCCATGGCCTGCCGGCGGTACTGCGCCGCCGCCTTCCGGAAAAAAGAATAGATCTCCCGGTGATATGCCAGCAGCGCCATTTGGACGTTTTCCACGACCAGCATGGACGAGAACGTTTCGGCGATCTGAAAAGTGCGCGAAACGCCCAGCCGGGCAATCCGGCGGGGCCCCCAATGCTCGACCCGCGTTCCCATGAGCGTGATGGATCCCGAACTGGGTCGCAGCTGGCCATTGATCATGTTGAACGTCGTGGTCTTGCCGGCGCCATTGGGTCCGATCAAGGCCAACAGCTCGCCTTCGCAGACGTCGAAGCTCACGTTGCTGACCGCCCGGAATCCCCCGTAGCTCTTGGAGAGGTTTCTGACCTCAAGCAAATTCATCGTGTCTCTCCGCCAGCCTCAGGACCGCCACCGATGGCGCAGATTCTGCATCAACCCGACCACGCCGTCGGGCGCCACGAGCACCAGCAGCAGAATCACACCGCCGAACCAGGCGTGCCAGTACCGGGTGGCGCCCATGAAATAATCTTCAAGTACGTGAAACACCCCCGCGCCCACCAGGGGGCCGCTGAGGGTCTGAACGCCCCCCAGCAGCACCATCACCAGGGCGTCAACCGATTGGGTGATGCCTGCGGCATCCGGGTCGATGCTGCCCTTGGAGAATGCAAACAGTGCCCCCGCCAACCCGGCAAAAACGCCCGCCAGCACAAAAGCCGCCCACTGCACCCGCTTGACATCGATGCTCAGCACCTCGGCCCGCAGCGCGGAATCCCGGCAAGCCCGCATGGCCCAGCCAAAGGGAGAGAACAGGATGCGCCGCATGAGGATCGCCGAAGCGACCACCAGGACGGTCGCGAGATAATAGTAGGCCGTCCCATCCAGCCATTGTGGCGGCCACAGGCCCAAAATGCCATTGGACCCCCCTGTCAGGTCATCCCACTGATACACGATGGACCAAATAATCTGCGCGGCCGCGAGCGTCAACATGGCCAGGTACACGCCCGAGAGGCGCACGCAAAACCAGCCTATGATCAGTGCACCCAGGCCGGCGATCACGGGCGCAAGCAGGATGGACCAGACCATCGGCAACCCCGCCAGCTTCAGCAAAAGCGCGGCTGCGTAAGCGCCCAAGCCGTAAAAGGCGGCATGCCCGAACGACACCATGCCGCCGGGCCCCATCATGAAATGCAGGCTCAGGGCGAACAATGCGGCAATGGCCACATCGAGGATGATCAACGACAGGTAGGGATGCGACGACAGCCCCAGAGGCGCCAGCCACACCAGCGCCACCACGGCAGCCAGCAACAGCCGCACCCCCCTCGGGGCCGCCCGAAGGGGGCTGTCGATCGGTTCGCTGCGCGACACCCCGCCCTGAGGGCGCCCAAATAAACCCCAGGGCCGCACGATGAGCACCAGTGCCATGAAGATGAACTCGACCACCAGCGTCAGTTTGGGGAACGCAAAATCGACCCCCAGGAAAGTGACGGTCCCGAGCGCGACGCAAATCGCCTTGAGTTCGGCGATGATCAGGGCGGCGACGTACGCGCCCGGGATCGACCCCATGCCACCGACCACGACGATCACGAAGGCATCCACCACCACCGACACATCGACCGCGAGATTCGCCGGCGTACGCGGAATCTGAAAAGCCCCGCCCAGACCGGCGAGAAAGGCGCCCAAAGCAAACACCGACGTGAACAGCAAGGCCTGGTTGATGCCCAGGGCGCCCAACATCTCGCGGTCCTGGGTGGCCGCCCGCACGAACGTGCCCCAGCGCGTTCGCGTCAGCAGCAGCCACAGCAGCACCAGCACCAGCGGGCCCAGGAACATCAGGAAGATATCGTAGCTGGGAATGTAGTATTCAAAGACCTGGACGGCCCCCTCCAGGCCGGGTGCGCGCGGCCCCAGGAGATCCTCGGCGCCCCACAGCCACAGAGCCATATCGTTGAAAATCAAAACCAGGGCGAAGGTCGCCAGCAACTGAAACAGCTCGGGAGACTGGTAAATGCGCCGCAGCAACAGGACTTCGATCAATGCGCCCAACCCGCCGATCACCCCCCCCGCCAGCAACAGGGCCACCCAGAATCCCCATCCGGAATGGCCCATCACCTGGACCAGCGTATACGCGACGTACAGGCCCAGCATGTACAGCGAGCCATGGGCAAAGTTCACGATCCGGGTCACCCCGAAAATCAGGGACAACCCGGCCGCCACCATGAACAATGAAGATGCCTCGGCTAAACCATTAAGAAGCTGGACGAGAAAGCTGGTCACGATTGCGCGCTCCGCAGCAACGACGACCCTGCTGCAGGCCAAGGCCGGCAGCAGGACGAAACAGTTGTCAGGAACGGACCATCAACGGGCCGGGCGCAGCTTGGCCACTTCTTCGTCGCTGGGCAGCACATCCGCCCCATCCACATAGTGGAAATCGACCATGATGCCCTTGCCGTCCTTGATGCCGAGCTTGCCGACGTAAGCACCGATGGTGGCCTGGTGATCACTGGCGCGGTAGGTGATGGGCCCGAAGGGCGACATCAGTTCCAGACCCTCGAAAGCCTTCACGAGCGCATCGGTATCCGTGGAGCCCGCTTTTTTGATGCCTTCGGCCAGGGACTTGATGGACGTATAGCCAACGATGGAGCCCAGCCGGGGGTAGTCGTTGAACTTGTCCTGGTAGGCTTTCAGGAAGGCATTGTGTTCCGGCGTATCGATGCCATACCAGGGATAACCGGTCACCACCCAGCCGACCGGTGTTTCTTCGCCCAGGGGATCCAGATATTCGGGTTCGCCGCTCAGCAGGCTGACGACAGCCAGGCCATCAAAGAAATTGCGCTGTGAGCCCGCGCGTACGAACTTGGCCAGATCGGCCGCGAAAAGCACATTGAACAGCGCATCCGGTTTGGCATCGGCCAACGCCTGCACCACGTTGGAAGCATCCACCTTGCCCAGCGGCGTGGCGATCTCGGCCACGAATTCGATGTCCGGCTGACGCGCCTTCATGAGCTCTTTGAAGGTCCGGATGGCAGACTGCCCGTACTCGTAGTTGGGATAGACCAGCGCCCAACGCTTCTTGTTCATTTTCAGGGCTTCTTCAACCAACATGGCTGCCTGCATGTAGGTCGAAGCACGCAGGCGGAACGTATACGGGTTGCCTTGGCTCCAGGTGATGGCATCGGTCAATGGCTCGCCCGCCAGATAGAAGATCTTCTTGTGCCCGGCGTAATCGGCCACCGCCAGGCCCACATTGGACAGGAAGCCGCCCATCAGCACATCGACCTTGTCACTGGTCAGCAACTCGCCCACGGCGCGCACGGCGTCCCCCGTATTCGAGTTGTCATCGCGGATCACCAGCTCCACCTGCTTGCCGTTGATGCCACCTTCTTTGTTGATTTCCTCGACCGCCAGCTCCATGGCCTGCTTATAAGGCTCGAGGAAGGCTGCCTGGGTCTTGTAGCTGTTGAATTCCCCGATTTTCAGGGTATCGGCCGCGCCCGCCTGCATGGACAATGCCATGAGTGCCGCGGCCACGACCCCCTTGACGACGGATAGACCTGGATTTTTCATGATGCTTGCTCCTTGGTGATTGCTGCAGGGTGTTGCTCTGGATTGAATCATGTCTTACGTGCCTTCGAACCGCGGGGCGCGCTTTTCACGAAAGGCGCGTTGGCCTTCCTGATAATCTTTGCTTAGAAAACAGCGCGCCATGGCCTCATGCGCCTGAGCCTCTGTGGGCCCACCGGGCTGCCCGAGGGCACGGCGCAGGCCCAGTTTGGCGGCCCGCAATGTCAGCGGTGCGGACGTGGCGATGGCCGCCAGCAAATCTTCGGCGGATGACAGGAACCGCGCATCGGGAAAAACACCTTGCACCAGCCCCACCTGCTCGGCCCGCTCACCGTCGACCAACTGGGAGGTGAAGAATAGCTCGCTGGCCCGGGCCAAGCCCAGGACGTCGACGAATCGCGCCAGGCCGCGGTGGTCGTAGCCCAGCCCCATGCGCCCCGCCGGCATGCGGAAACGGGACTCGGCAGCGCAGTAACGCAAGTCGCAGGCCAGGGCCAGGCCCATCCCGCCCCCCATGCAAATGCCGCGAATGAGCGCCACCGAGGGATGCGGGCACTCGATCAACGCCTGCTGTGCGTCGAAGATCGCCTGATTGAAAGCGGCCATCCAGCGCTGTTCGTCTTCCTGGCCAGCAAATTCGGAGATGTCGGCCCCTGAACAAAAGGCCTTCTCGCCGGCACCGGAGATCGCCAGCACACGAAGCTGGTCGTTCTGGCTGGCCGCCTGCACCAGCACCTGCAACTGGCGCCACATGGCACTGGACATGGCATTGTGACGCGCCGGATTGGACAGGGTGATGCGCAGGATGCCGCCTTCTTGTACGGCGGTGACCGTACCCTCTTGCGCGGAGGGCGCCGGGTGGGTGGCATGCGGACTTGAATGGCCCATCAGATCACCCCCTTGGATGCCCACAAGTCCATTTCGGCCGCAGAGCAGCCCAGCTGAGCAAGGATATCCCGGGTACTCCCCCCCAGCATGGGCCCGCCCGTCACCACCTGGGCCGGTGTTCGACTGAGCAGCACGGGCTGGGTCACGTAATGTCGCGGCTTTTCGCAGCCTTCTACGCGCACCGAGGTACTGACGCGCGCGTGCCGGACCTGCGCATCCTCGAGCAGCTGCGGCACGGAATAGACCGGCCCGGCGGGCACCCCGCCGCCGGTGAGCCGTTCGACCCAATGGGCCACCGTGTCGGTCGACAAGACGTCCTGGACCATCGAATCGAGCGCGTCACGGTGACGGACCCGCAGCTCTGTGGTGGTGAAGCGCGGGTCTTCGAGCCATTGCGGCCTGCCCATCACCTGGCAGAATTTTTCCCACATCCCAGGCCCGGATACCCCGATGTTCAAGTGCCCATCCCGAGCCCGGAACAAGCCCATCGGACTGGACGTCGGATGGCTGTTGCCGGCCTGCCCGGGGACTTCGTCGTCATTCAGGTAACGGGCAATCTGAAAATCCATCATCGCGATCAGGGCATGCAGCAGCGAAGTCTGCACCCACTGACCGCGCCCTGACTGGGCGCGCTCGATCAGTGCCACCAGAATGCCGACCGCCGTGTAGATGCCGCTGCTGGAATCCGCCACGGCCATCCCCGCGCGCACGGGCCCCTGACCGGGCAAGCCCGTCACCGACATCAGCCCGCCCATGCCCTGGATGATCTGGTCGAATGCCGGCCTTTTCACATAGGGCCCTGTCTGCCCAAAACCCGAAATGCTGGCCAGAATGATGCGCGGATTGATGGCCGAGAGGGTTTCATAATCCAGCCCCAGCCGCTGCTTGACGTCTGGCCGCCAGTTTTCCACCACCACGTCGGCCTGCTCGACCAGACGATGCACGAGGCCGCGGGCTTCGGGCGCCTTGAGGTTCAGCGTCATCGAGCGTTTATTGCGGTTCAGGTTCTGGAAATCGCCCCCGCACCGGTCTTCGGCAAACATGGTGGCATTCGGATCGGTGTCGGCCGGGGGCTCGATGCGAATGACGTCGGCACCGAAGTCGGCCAGCATGCGCACGCATGTCGGCCCGGCGCGCACCCGGGAAAAATCCAGGACCCTGATCTGCCCCAGGGCCGTACAGGCAGTGGGTATCGACATATTCTTCATTCCTCATCCAACACGATCGAGTGCAATTGACGGGCAGCCGCAAACAATAGGGCATCCCCCCCGGCCCGGGCCATCAACTGCCAGCTGCGCAGCACGGGTGGATCGCCCGGCTGCGGCAACACCACAGCGGGGCATCCGGTCATGTTGGCCAGACAGGGCTCTGAAGTCAGGGCCACCAGAACCGGCGTTTGCCGGCCCCCCATGCACACCTTGGCCTGATCGACACGCGGCACCGGCCCCATCAAAGTGGGTGTCAGCACGACATCGACCCGATCGAACAACCGTTCCACAGCCGACCGGGTGCGATCGAGCACGCCCCGCATACGGGCCACGTGGTCGGGCGCCAACGTATCGGCCACAGCCAGCGCCTTTTGCGCTGCGCGAGCCAGCCCATCTTTGTGCTGTGGCCACACCGGTGCGTAGATCGCGCGTGCCTGGTCGAGGACCAGCGTACCATGCGCCTCGTGTACCTGGACCCTGTCCGGAAGAGAAATCGCGACGATCTCCAGTTGCTCGTGCATACCCAAGCGCTGCAGCATAGCAAGGAAATCGTCGCGCACGCCAGCGGCATAGGCCTGCGCCCGCTGCGCATCGACGCCGATCCGCAAGATGCCGGGCCGCCCGCCCGTGGCCTGTACCCGGATTCCGGTGGCCTGCGTCTGAATGTTGGCTGCGTGTGCCCGGACGTTTGCTTCGGGCCCGTTTGCTTCAGGCGCGACGGGCGCCCCCAGCACGCAAGCGGCCTGCTCGAGGAGATCCAGGCGGTTGGCCATCAACCCGACATCGTCGAATACCGGCGCCAACGGCCATACCCCATCGGTCGGGAACAGGCCATGCGTGGGCTTGTAGCCAAATACCCCGCAACAGGCGGCCGGGATGCGCGCACTGCCGCCGGTATCCGTACAAAGGGCCAGGTCGGCCAGCCCCGCCGCCAGGGCGGCCGCCCCACCGCCACTGGAGCCGCCAGCAATGTGTCCAGGCAATCGCGGATTGTCGACCTCGGGCGTGGTCACCCCGAAGCCGCCCGCATCGGTGCGGGTCATGCCCAGCAGCCGCGCACCCGCGGCCCGCAGCCGCTGGACGGTGGAAGCCGTATGCTGGCCCTGCCGCTCGGCATACAGGGGCTGGCCTGCAGCATAGGCCATGCCCTGAACCTGGATGTTGTCCTTGACGACCAGGCGCACACCGGCCAGCGGCCCTTCGGACGGCCCGCGCGGATCCGGCCGGACCTGCACGAAGGCATGCCACGCGTCAGCCATCAGCAGGCGTTTTGTTTCGGCATCGGCAATCGAAGCAGCCATGGGAATTGTGCGCAGGGTCCGCGACCTGGATCGGAAGCCGCTTCAGCGGTCGCGCGCGCGGTCCATGAGCGGCTTTTGCTGGCCGCCGTCGATCTCGATCATGGTGCCATTGACATAGTGCATCAGCGGCGAGGCCAACATCACGACCAGGTTGGCGACTTCGGATGGCTCGGCGATGCGGCCCATGGGAATGGATGCCGGCGCCAGTTGATCGGCCTCTTCATAGCTCAGGCCCATGTCGCGCGACATCGCGCGCACCAGGCCGTCCCAGCGCTCGGTGTTGACCGGGCCGGGGTTGACCGCGACAAAGCTGATGCCGTCCTTGCCGTATTGGCCCGACAGCGACAAGGTGAGGTTCTGGCCGGCCGCATTTGCAGCACCCGGGGCGATTTCCCAATAAGACGGCTTGACGCCATCGTTGCCGATCAGATTGACGACACGCCCGCCGCCCTGCTTTTTCATGAGGGGCAGGACATGGCGCAGGCAACGCACGTAACCCATGAACTTCAGCTGCAGCGATTGGGCCCAATCGGCCTCGGTGAGGGTCTCGATGATACCGCCAGGCGCCGAACCCGCATTGTTGACCAGAATGTCGATGCGGCCGAGATCCTCGGCCGCCTGCCGGATGAACGACTCGACCTCGCCGGACTGTGTCAGGTCGACCACATACGGCAGGATCTTGCGCCCGGTGGCCGCGGCGATTTCTTGTGCAGCCGCCTCGAGCAGCTCTTTGCCACGGGAACAGATGGCGACGTCCACCCCTTCCCTGGCCAGCGCCATGGCAATCGCCTTGCCAATCCCCTGGCTGCCACCCGTGACCACCGCTGTTTTTCCGTTCAACTGCAAATCCATGTCGAGCTCCTTTGATTCCAGATAGATTCCGGACACCCGGCCGGTGTCCGACTTGGCACTGCAGGTCCGGGTCAGGCCGCCGCATCCGCCGGCCGCACCTTCCAGACCCCTGTTTCGGTATCCCGGAACAGGGATTCAAGCGCCTGATTGACGACGCAGGGTTCCTCCATCGTGATCGTGTGCCCCGCCCGTGGCACCATCAGCAAGGCGGACGTGGGTACGACGCGTTTCAGATACAGGCTGCCCTGGAGGCAGGGATAGTCGCTGTCGCCCACGATCACCAGCAGGGGCACCCGAAAGGCTTTCAGACCGGTTTCCATTTCTTGCAAGGTAGGCCGCTTGAGCTGCACATTGAGCATGGTCAGAGCACTGCCTTCGCCGGAGTGCTCGGCCAGCATGGCCGTGAACTCGGCAAAGCCGCGCGGATCTTTGGCCTTGAACGTGAGGCGCATGTCGGCATGCGCGTATTTTTCGGCCGCCACGGCAATGGGTTCGTCACGAAACATGGCGGCAATGGATTCACAGATCTCGGGCGCGCGCGCCAAGTCATCGGGATCCGACCCCCAGCCACACCCCGCCGCCGTGACCGACAGGCACCGATCGGGGTGCAGCTGCCCCAGATTCAGCGCCGTGTAGGCCCCCATGGAATGCCCCACCACGTGCGCCTTGCGCACGCCCAGTGCATCCATGACCGCCAGCACGTCCGTCACGGCGATAGCCTGGCTATAGCGCGAGGGGTCCGTCGGCACGTCCGACGGCGGATACCCCCGCGCACTGAAGACGATGCAGCGATGCGCCCGCGACAAATGCCGCACTTGCGGCTCCCAGGTGCGATGATCGCCCGCGAACTCGTGTACGAACACGACCGGTGTGCCGGTACCGGCTTCTTCGTAGTAGAGATGAGTTCCGTCAGTGGCCTTGATGGTCGGCATGTCGATTCCTTTTACATGTGCAATACGAAAGTCTGCCCACTGGCGCCGATGGCCGCAAGCGGGCGGGTTACCTATGAAGCCGATCCCGGCTGGTCCGCCCCGGCCGCCGCGGCCCGCATTCGGGCCGCGGCCACCTGGACCGCCTGAACGATGGACTGATACCCGGTGCACCGGCACAGATTGCCCGACAGCGTCTCGCGGATCTCTTGTTCGGACGGGTCGGGATTGCGCTCGAGCAGATCGATGGCCGAGGCCAGCATGCCCGGCGTGCAGAACCCGCACTGCAAGGCGTTGTGCTCCCAGAAGGCATCCTGTACGGGATGCAGCGTCTCGCCCTGGGCGTAGCCTTCGACCGTGCGGATCTCGTGGCCGTCCATCTGAACGGCGAATGTGATGCACGAGCGCGCAGGCGCCCCGTCGAGCAGGATGGTGCAGGCCCCGCATACGCCATGCTCGCAGCCGACGTGGGTGCCGGTCAGGCCGAGTTCATGGCGCAGGAAGTCTGCCAGCGTCAGGCGGGGTTCGACGTCACGGACGTACTCCGTGCCATTGACCATCACGCGTATCGTATGCAGCTTGTGTTCCATCGCGAATATCCTAAGAGATCAGGCGTTCGTACCGATTCGAGAGCGGGCCTGGTTCAGCGCACGGCGCATCAGCGTCGAGGCCGCCTGCAGGCGGTAGCCTGCCGACGCATGCAGGTCGTCCATGGGATCCAGATGCCGGCACATGACGTCGACCGCCTCGGAAAAACAGGCATCTTCGGGTTGCGCCCCCCGGAGAACCTGCTCGGCCTCGAGCGCACGCACGGGCCGGTCGCTCATGCCGATCAGGGCCATGCGCGGGTCCTGCATCCGCCCTGCGGCATCCACGCCCAGGCGCACCAGCACGCCAGCGAGTGCGAAATCGCCATGGCGCCGATTGACTTCCATGAATGACCAGCCGGCCCCGTCGGGCCAGGCGGGCAGCCTGATTTCTGCCAGCAATTCGACCGGTTCGATCGCCGTGGTGAGAATCCCCTGAAAGAAGTCGGCCGGCTTGAGCACCCGCTCTGCGGACCGGGGGCCTTTGAGCACCAGATCGGCATCCAGCGCCGTGACGAGCCCCGTCCATTCGGCGGCCGGATCCGCATGCGACAGGCTGCCGGCCACGGTGCCACGATTGCGGATCGCGCGGTGCGCAATATGGGGGATGGCCTCGTGCACCAGAGGCTGGCTGGCCTTGAGGGAGGTGTCGTCTTCCAGCGTGCTTTGCCGGGTCAGGGCACCAATCGCCAGGCCGCCATCGGGCTGCGTACGCCGGTAGCCGAGCTCGGCCACGTGATTGATGTCGACCAGCACGCCGGGCACGGCCAGCCGCATGTTGAGCAAAGGCCCCAGGGTCTGCCCGCCGGCGATGATCTTGGCGTCCATCTCGTGGCGCTCGAGCAGTTCGAGGACCTCATCGACCGTATCGGGGCGAAAATATTCAAATGCTGCAGGTTTCATGGCTCGATCACCTGATTTCAATGACTTGTTGTGGCCGTCTGTGTACGATCCAGCTCGCCGGCGGCCTGCAGCCAGCCCCAGATCCGCTGCGGCGACATGGGGATGTGGTCGACCCGGTCGCCGCTGTCGGCCAGTGCATCGGCCACGGCATTGGCAATCGCCGCGCCAGTGCCCACGACACCGAGCTCTCCCACCCCCTTGACACCCAGGGGATTCAACGGCGACGGACTGCGATCCACGTTGACATGGTGCAGTTGCCCGACGTCATCGGCCACCGGCAACAGATAATCCATGAAGGACCCCGTCATGAGCTGGCCGCTGTCGTCGTAGAAGAACTCTTCGAGCAGCGCCCCGCCAATGGCCTGAACTGCCCCCCCTTCCACCTGCCCGGCCACGATCGCCGGATTGATCACGGTGCCCGCATCATAGGCCACCCACACATGCTGGGGCGAGACCTTGCAGGTGTCCAGATCGACCAGAACCTCGGCCACGACGGCCCCGCAGGCATACACCATATGGTCGCAACGAAAGTAGTCTGTGACTTCGAGCGCCGGGCGACCATAGCGCGGCCCGGCCTGGGCGGCAACCTCGGACAGAGGCCTGGACCGGCCATCCGGGGCATGCACGGCCGCATCCCGCAACTGCAGCGCTTCGGGCGCGAGTTGCAGCAGGTCGGCGGCCACCTGGAGAATCCGCGCCTTCAGCGCATGGGCGGCGCTGAAGCAGGCGTTGCCCGCCATGACCGTGGTGCGGCTGGCAAAGCTGCCCACGCCATACTGGATGAGATCTGTATCGCCGTGGCGCACGACGACGTCTCGCGGATCGAGCGCCAGGACTTCGGCCGCGATCTGGGCCAGGCTGGTTTCGATGCCCTGCCCCAGACTGGCGCCCCCCGTGGCCACCTCGAGCGTGCCATCAGGCGCCAGCACCAGGCGCGCGCCCTCGAAGGGGCCCTTGCCGGTCTTTTCGACAAAGCAGCCAATCCCCAGCCCGCGCCGCACCCGCCCCTGTGGCGGCTCGCTCTTCAATGCCCGACGCCGGGCGTCATACCCGGAAAGCTCGAGCGCATGCTGCAGCACGGCGGGATAATCGCCGCTGTCGTAGACCACGTCTTCGCCCAGCGCACGCGTGCCCAGCGGATAGGGCATCTGCCCGGGCTGGATCAGATTGCGCCGGCGCAGTTCGACCGGGTCCATGCCCAGGCGGCGTGCAATGACGTCGAGCACGCGCTCGCGCACTGTGTTGCATTCGTAGCGCCCGGGCCCACGGTAGGTACCCGTCGGGGTCTTGTTGGTCATGATGCAACGGACATTGAAGCGGTAGGCCCCCCATTGATAGGGGCCAGGAAAATAACCTGCGGACATCTCGGGCACGATGATGCCGTGGGTGCGCATATAAGCGCCCATGTCGTTCACCAGATCCACCTGAATACCGCAAAGGCGGCCGTCGCGCATGACACCGGCCTTCATGCGGTAGGCTTGCTGGCGCGAGTGGTTGATGGCCATCAGGTGCTCCATGCGGTCTTCAATCCATTTGACGGGCCGGCCCAGCTGGATGGCCGCCATGGGGATGAGCACGTCTTCCGGATAGAATTCGCCGCGCGCCCCAAACCCGCCGCCGACATCGGGCTCATGAAAATGAATCCGGCTCTCGGCCATTGACAGGAGATCCGCCAGTACCGAGCGGTTGAAATGGGTCACCTTGGTCGGCCCCCAGACATCCAACCGCTCGCGACCGGCGTCCCAGTGGGCCACCAGACCCCGGGTTTCGATCGGAACGGCACTCTGCCGACCGGTGTGAAAGGAGAGTTCGAAGACCTCGTCGGCTTCGGCGAAGGCGGCGTCCAGGTCACCGAACCCGCCGCTGAACGCGCTGGCCACGTTGCCCTCGAAGGCGTCGTACAGCAGCGCCGGCATGGAATCGGCTTCGGCATCGGTGACGGCCGGCAACGGGTCGTAGTCGATCTCGATGTGCGCGACGGCATCTTCGGCCAGATAGCGGCTGGTTGCCACCACCAGCAACACGGGTTCGCCCACGTAACGCACCCGGGCGCACGCCAGCGGCGGCTGAAGAAAAGGGTCCAGCGAGCTGTAGGGGTTCAGGCGCACTGGTATCCGGCAGCGCGCGGCCTGCATGGCATCCGGCCCGAAGATGGCCACGACGCCGTCGAGGGCGCGTGCCGCGGCCGTATCGATGCGCCGGATATGGGCATGGGCGTGGGTACTGCGCACGACGACGGCATGCAGCATGCCCGGCAGGGACACGTCGTCCACGAAACACCCCTGGCCCCGCAGAAACCGGGACAATTCGGGCCGCCGCTCGATCGACTGGCCGATCACCTTGAATTCTTCTTGCAACGGACTCATGCCATTTCCTTCTGTTGGGCGAGCATACGGATGCGGTCGGGGGTCAGCGGCAGGCGCTGTTCATGCGGGTGGCAGCCCAACGCATCGCGTACTGCCGCGAGTACGGCCGCCGGCGCCCCGATGATACCGCTTTCGCCCACCCCCTTGAGCCCCCCTTCGGTGAAGGGCGACGGCGTACTTTGGTGCACGATTTCGATAGCCGGGATGTCGCAGCTGGACGGGATCAGGTAGTCGGCCAGCGTGGCGGTAAGCAACTGGCCATCTGGGTCATAGCTGATTTCTTCGAGCAGGGCCGTGCCGATGCCCTGGGCCACGCCGCCGCGCACCTGCCCTTCGACGGCGTCTTGATTGACCATCGGACCGCAATCCTCGCCGACCACGTAGCGCAACAGCGCCACCTTGCCCAGGGCGGGATCGACTTCGGCAAGCACCAGGTGCACGGAAAACGACACGGGCGCCACCGGCGGATCGTAGAAACTGTGCACCTCGAGGCCGGGCTCACCGCCTTTGGGGATCATCAGGGCCGGCGTGTGGGCGATCCGGGCGAGGTCGGCAAAGCCGAGTGCCGGCCCCGAACCATCGAGGCGCCGGACGGTGCCGTTCTGATAGTGCAGGGTGTCGTCGGGCACGCCCCAGTACAGCGCGGCCACCTGAACCAGCCGGTCCTGGAGCTTCCGGGCCGCACTCAGGACCGCGCCGCCGCCACTCACCATGCCGCGGCTGGCATAGGTGCCCGTACCGTAGGGCGTACGCGCGGTATCCCCCAGAGTCACGTGAATCCGATCCGGGGACACCCCCAGGGCATCCTGTAACAAATAGCTGAACGCCGTGGCCTGCGTCTGGCCCTGCGATGGCGTGCTGACGGCAACCTCGAGCGTGCCACCCGGATCGACCCGAAGGATCGCGCTATCGAAGCCCGGGCTGTGCACCATGCCGCGGTTGCGATACGTGTTGCGATTCATGCCCGTCGTTTCGACGAAGCAGGCCAGGCCGATCCCCAATCGGCGCCCTTCGAGAGCGGCCTGACGCTGTTGCTCGCGCCACTGGGCATAGCCGGCATGCCGCAGGGCAAGGTCGAGCAAGGCGGGATAGTCGCCGCTGTCGTAACGCCCGCCCGATGCACTTTGAAACGGGAACTGGTCGGGCGTGATCAGGTTCTTGCGACGCAATTCGAGCGGATCCATCCCCAGCTGCGCCGCGAGCTGGTCGAGCAGGCCTTCGGTCACCAAGGGTCCGATCGGCACGCCCACGCCCCGATAGGCGCCATGCGGCACTTTGTTGGTGGCCACCGCCATGGCTTCATAACTGAGCAAAGGCAGGCGGTAAGGACCTGGCAGGCCAGCCCCGATGGTATGTGCATCCAGCGCGCACGTGAGCGGAAAACAGGAGTAGGCCCCGACGTCGCACCACGCCTGGGCACGCAACCCAGCCAGCCGGCCATCCGGATGCGCCACCAGAACGGCCTCTACGACCGCATCGCGCGCCTGCGTCGCGGCCATCAGGTTTTCCATGCGATCCTGGATCCACTTGACCGGACACCCCAGTTCGCGCGCCAGGAAGGCCACGAGGATTTCTTCCGGATAAAGCTGCATCTTGATGCCAAACGCCCCGCCCACCTGAGGCGCAATCACCCGCAACCGGGCGGCGGGCATATCGAGACAATGGCTGAGCCCGTCGCGAATCAGGTGGGGAATCTGCGTGGAGCTCCAGACCGTGAGCTCGCCACTGGCCGGGTCATAATCAGCCACCACCCCGTTGTTTTCCATGGCGAGCCCCGCGACCCTCGGGTGCTCGAAACGGCCACTGACGCAAATGAGGTTGGGATCGCTGAAACAGGGATCATCGGCTGGCGCGCCATGGCGTACATGGAACAGAACGTTGTCGGGCAGGTTTTCATGGACCCGCGGCCCATCCGCCGCCAGCGCAGCCTCGAGCCGGGCCACCGGCCTGAGCGGTTCGTAGTCGATGTCCAACCGCTCTACGGCATCTTCGGCCACGTAGCGATCGACCGCCACGACGGCTGCCACCGTCTCGCCCACGTAACGGGCCTCGTCGGGCGGCAGGGGGTGCCAGTCGGATGGCCGATACTGGTAGGCACCGTCTGGATCCAGCAAGGCCCGGATCGGCCTGACCCGGCCCTGCAGGTCGGCGGCGGTCAGCACCCGCAGGACGCCCGGCAGCGCGAGGGCGGCCGAAGCGTCGATGGACCGGATACGAGCCCGCGCATGGGGGCTGCGGGCAAAGACGACGTGCACCAGCCCCGGCAGGTCGAGATCATCGATGAAGCGCCCCTGCCCCTGGATGAGATGGCGTTGTTCGGCCAGGCGTTTGCCCCTGCCGGGGCCATTGCGAATCGGCATGTCGCCCCTGGCCGCCTGCATGTCGGTTGAATACATGCTTGGGTTGTCTCCGTTCTTGCGTTATTTTTTTGAATCGCAAAATACGTATTGCCGGGTTACCGGCGCTCTGGATGCCCGTCGGGATCATGAAATCCTGGGCGCCAGATCCGGCGGATGCCGGCCAAAGCCGCACAACCACTGCGGTTGCGCCGACCTTGAATGACTTTCAGTATCGAACAGCAGACGGGGTCTGTCAACGCATGCCCCTGATATGGACCTGGTCATAGGCCCCTGTCCGGCCACCCGACGGACGCGGCAAATACGCCGGCTGCCCGGGGGAAGTCAGTGGAGAATCTTGCCCAGGAATTCTCGCGTACGGTCATGCTCGGGCGCCGAGAAAAAGCGACCCGGTTCATCCATTTCTATGATTTCACCCTTGTCCATGAAGATCACGCGATCCGCCACCTGCCTTGCGAAGCCCATCTCATGCGTAACACACAACATGGTCATGCCCTCCATGGCCAGGCCGACCATGGTGTCCAGCACCTCTTTCACCATTTCCGGATCGAGCGCCGACGTGGGTTCATCGAACAGCATGACACGCGGCTGCATGCACAGTGCCCGCGCAATGGCCACGCGCTGCTGCTGGCCACCCGACAGCTGGCTGGGGTATTTCGCCGCCTGCTCGGGGATGCGCACCTTGTCCAGATAATGCATGGCCAGGTCGTGCGCCTCCCGACGCGAGACCTTCTTGACCCACATCGGCGCCAGCATACAGTTCTGGAGAATGGTCAGGTGCGCAAACAGGTTGAAATGCTGGAACACCATGCCGACGTCCTTGCGCACCCCATCGATGACGCGCCGATCATCGGTGAGGACGACGCCATCGACCACGACCTTGCCTTCCTTCCAGGTCTCGAGCCGGTTTATGCAGCGAATCAAGGTCGATTTGCCTGAACCGGACGGACCGCAGATCACGATCCGTTCCCCTGCCGCCACTTGAAGATGAATGTCCTTCAACGCCTGATAGCTTCCGAACCACTTGTTCAGGCCAATGATCTCGATCATGAGGCTCTTCCCCCAGCACGAGAGGGGTCGCAGGCATTCACGCTGCGACCCTCCCATGAAAAATGACAGACGGGATCCGCAACCCGTTCCCGATCAGAACGTGGGCAGATCAGGCAGCGGCGTACCCAGCCATTTCTGGGTCACGGCATCCAGCTCGCCGTTGTTCTTGATCACATAAATGAATGTATTGGTCCATTGCAACAGATTGTAATCATCCAGCCGTAAGGTCACGCCCTGAAACTGCCTGGCAAGGGTGAACTTTTTTTCCAGCTCCATTTTCGGGTTTTCCTTGGCCAGCTGCTGCAGGATCAGCTGGTTGGTACCCAAGGCATCAGCCTGCCCTGACAACAGCGCCTGTGCTGCCGTGGCATCGTCATCCAGTCGCAGGATCTTGGCCGTCTTGGGCGCATGCTGGGTCAGGGGGATATCGGACGTACTGGCTCGCGGCGTCGCAATCGTGTGCCCGGCTGTTTCCTCGTACGAGCTCATCTTCAGGCTCTTGGGACCCATCACGATCATTTCGAGCTGGCTGTACGGAATGGAGAACATCACCTGCTTGGCCCGTTCAGCCGTGATGCCGAACGTCGCCGTCAACACGTCCACTTTGTTCGTGAGCAGGTAGGGGATCCGATTGGGTCCGGTCACTGGGACGATCTCGAGTTCGACACCCAGGTAGTCCGCCATCAGTTTCGCAACGTCCGCATCCAGGCCCTCATATTTCCCGTCGGCCGTCGTGACCCCAAAAGGTGGCAGATCGACCAGCATTCCCGCCCTGAGCTTGCCTCGGTTGACGATATCGTTGACGGTGACCTCGGCCTGTGCCTGTGCCACCAGGGTCATGCCCAGAACGAGGGCAATGCCCGTGACGGCCTTTCGAATGGTTTGAAAGTTCATTTCTCTCTCCTCCAGATTTGAATCCCGTCTGCTTGTCCTTGAATCCATCAAGCCTCCGGGTCCACGAACCGCCGCCCATCCATCCGATGGGTGGCGGCATGGCCTTACTTATTGGCCAATCTCACTTCAAGCCGACGGCTATACCAGGAAATCGGCCAACAAACGACGAAGTACAGGGCAGCCACCAGGGAAAACACCAAAAACGGTTGAAAAGTGGCGTTATTGATGATCTGTCCGGTCCGGGTCAACTCGACGAAACCAATGATGGATGCCAGCGAGGTGTTCTTGATCAGCTGGACCAGGTAGACGACCGTCGGCGCGACCGCAATCTTGACGGCCTGGGGCAGGACCACCAAGACCGCGCGCTGCCAGGATCGCAAGCCCAGGGCTTGTGCAGCTTCATCCTGGCCATGCGGTACCGACTCGATGCAGCCACGCCAGATTTCCCCCAAAAATGCGCCCGCGTTCAACGACAGCGCGAGCGTGGCTGCCAGCAGCGGGTCCACCGACACCCCGAGAATGCTGATCCCGAAATACACCAGGAACAGTTGCATGAGCAACGGTGTGCTCTGGAAGATCCGTATGTAAATCGCACTGAGTATTCTGGGGAAGCGACCCTTGGCAGTGCGGCCCAATGCAATCACCAGGCCAATCGTCCCGCCGCCCACGGCACCCAACAGGGACAGCCACACTGTCCAGCGCAGCGCAAGGACCAGTGAAGCAATATCGAGCCACTCGAATCCGCGCATCAGGAACGACCTCTCGACAAGTTTCTGGCCTGGAAGACTGTTTTCTCGATGATGAAGAACAAGCCGGAAAAGGCGATGGCCATGATGAAATAGAGCACGGTAGCGACAATGTAGACTTCAAAGCTCCTGAAGGTACGAGACTGGATATCGTTGGCCGCACCGGTCAGTTCGGTGGCACCGATGGTCGACATCAGTGACGAGGCCAACAACAGCAGGATGAACTGGCTGCTGATGGCTGGGAACACGGCACTGATGGCCTGGAACAATTCGACCTTCAGGAAGATCTGCCAGCGCGTCAGCCCAAGGGCCTGCCCCGCCTCGATCTGCCCTTTCGACACCGATTCCAACCCGGCCCGGACGATTTCCGTCGTATACGCGCCAACGTTCACAGTGAGGGCGATCAGGGCGGCCACGTCCGAGTCCAGGCGCAGCCCCAGCCAGGGCAAGCCAAAGAAAATCAGGAACCCCTGCACGAGCAACGGCGTGTTCCGGATCACCTCGACATAGGCCGCGACGAGGAAATGCACCGTCCGGTACGGCGTCATTCGCAAGGCGGCATTGGTAATGGCGATCAACAAACCCAGGATCATGGCCATCGCCGACAATTCCAGCGTGGTCTGTACACCCTGCAGCAGCAGATCCCAGTTCTGATTGATCTCGCGAAACTGAAAGGTGTAGTTCATGCCCCCTCCAGCCCCACGGGGACGAATGTATCCCGCAACGCCCGGCTATAGCGCAGGTAGCGCCCGAACAGCCGCTGGTGCACGGCATGGGCGTCGGCATCGGCCCTGAAGACCCGGCCGGCCTGCGCATAGGTGCGCAAGGCGCTGGCCCGATCCGGCCACACACCCAATGCCATGCCCGCAATCACGCACAAGCCTATGGTCGTCAGTTCGTGGTCCGTCAGTCGCGTCAGTGGAATGCCGAGCACGTCGGCCTTGATCTGGCACAGCACATCATTTCGTGCAAGTCCGCCAGAGACGACAGCGCGATCGACCTTGACCCCGACCTCATCCATGGTGTGAACAATATGCTTCAGCGAATAGGCCAGGCCTTCGTAGACCGCACGCGCCATCCTTGCCCTGCTGCTCATGTCGAGTGTCAGGCCCAGCAAGGCGCCTTGTGCATAGGGGTTCCACAGCGGCGTGCGCTCGCCGGACAGATAGGGCAGGAAGATTGGATTATTTTCGTGAGCCGCCGTTGCCGCCACCAATGTGTCCAGAGACTCGAACTCATCGGCAAACAGCTCTTTGCGGGCCCATTCCAAGGTTCCACCCGCGGTTGCGGTCGACCCTCTGAGCAAATAATGATCGGGCCCGAAGGGCACCGAATACACCCTTTTCTGCTCGTCCACTACACACCGGCCGGCCACGACACCGAACGAGGTCACCGTACCGGAGATGTCCAGGGCGTCACCCGGCTGCGCGATGCCACTGCCCAGGTAGGCCGTCTTGCTGTCGATGGTGGCGGCGATCACTGGCGCCGCAGGCAGGCCCCAGCGTCGACAGGAATCCGCACGCAGTTGCCCGATCACGGTCCCCACCTTCACCGCCTGCCCGAAAGCCTTCGCCGACACCCCCAGTACCGACCGGAGCCTTTCATCATAGAGGCGCAGCGCCGTATACTCGTTGAGCGTGTATTGGCCAGTCAGGAACCAGTTCAACCACCCCGTGGCATCCAGCAAATGGGCCATGCGCGCATACACGTCCGGCTCGGACTCGCGAATGCGCAGGTAATGCGGGATTGGGTCGGGCACGTAGGCACGCAGGCCATAGGGGTTGGACCCATCGAGCCGCTCGGCCGCCTGCTCTACCGCCGCCAGGTACGGTGCGCTACGTTTGTCGGGATACAGAACGGCAGCCGTGAGGGCCTCGCCATCGGCTGCCATGGCGACAAAACCAGCCAGCGGTGCGGCCACGGCCACGGCATCGGGCCGCACCCCGGCGCGGCCGGCTTCTCTCAGCCCCTCGTCCAGCCAGGCGGCCCATTGCCGGGGGCGCTGCTCGAACAGATCGCCATGGATGGTCGAGTCGACCGGACGGGACCACGCCCACGATCGCCGACCCGTGCTTTCCAGGGCACTGATGCGCAGACTCTGGGTTCCCAGATCGATTGCGAGGAATGTCAACGCATTCACGTCCAGCCCGCCAGTCAACCGGCCTCACGGACCGAGTCCCGCAAATTGGAAAAAAGCATGGCATTCTCCTGCATGCCCTTGATGACTTGCCCGCGATCGGAACCCATGGCGATGAATGAATAGCCCTGCTGGATATAGGTGTGCGCCTGCTGCTCATTGCGCACCAGTACCCCAGCCACCTTGCCATGCCGCCGGGCAGCCCGGGCGACCCGCTGAACGGCATCCGCATACTCGGGGCTGTCATGTGTCACCCCGAGATCGATGCTCAGATCGAGCGGCCCCACGAAAAGGACATCGACACCGTCTATGGCCGCAATGGCATCGATTTCGTCGACCGCCCGCCGCGACTCGATCTGGGTGACGATAAGCAGGCCGCCATTGACGCTGGCTATGTAGTCTTCATACTCGGCCCCATAGCCGCTGGCCCGTGTGGTCTGTGCCACACCGCGGTCCCCGCCAGGCCGGATGCGCGCCATGCGCACCACCTCGCCCGCCATGTCCGCCGAGGAGACGTTCGGGACCATCAGCCCTGCCGGGCCCATGTCGAGGACTCGCTTGAACACGCTGGGGTCGGCTTTCGGGACGCGCACGATGACCCCACTGCTCGATGCACTGAGCGCCTGCATCTGGCGCATCAGATCACCATAATCGCCGCAGCCGTGCTCCATATCGATCAGCAACCAGTCATACCCTGCGCGGCCAGCGATTTCAGCAGTGATGGCCGACCCCAGGCTAAGCCATGCCCCACCAAACAGCCTGCCCGACAAGGCTTGCGTGCGCACCCACTTCATGATGTCACCTTTTGATAAGCGCGCTGGTCAAATAATTGTCTTTATGATCATTAACTGACAATCAACGCCAATTTTTTTCGATAACGAACATTTGTGACTGTAAATGAACAAACGAAGTGGAGCAACATCGTACTACTTCGGATTGACACCAGAATGATCAGGCGGTAGCGACGATGACACGAGTCTCGCTGTCGGACAGGCTTTTTCGCCAGTCTCCATCGACCGGGAGCCTGTCGGTGATGACAGCCGTGGCCTGAGACGCATGGGCGACCTTCACCATCGCGCTGCGTCCGAACTTGCTGTGATCCGCAACGATATAGGCATTGCGCGCACAATTGAGGATGGCCTGGGTGACCGGTGCATCTTCGAGGGCAAAGTCCAGGATGTCCCCGGACCTGGAGATCGCGACCACACCCAGGATTGAATAATCCAGATTGAACTGGCGAATGAAGTCTGCCGTGATGTTTCCGGAAAGCGCCTTATCGGACAGACGTACGGCGCCACCACACACGGTGATCTCGACCCCTTCGCTGCCCCGCATGATGTCCACCACATTGAGATTGTTGGTGACCACGCGCATGTTGCGCTTCTTGGCCAGCAACGTGGCGACGGCCTCGGCCGTCGTGCCAATGTCGATGAATACCGAGGTCTCGTCGTTGATCTCTGCTGCGACCGCCCGTGCAATCAGCATCTTCTCGCGAGAGAAGGAGTCCCGGCGCGTCTCGTATGGCACATTGACGATGCTGGAGCGATAGGCGGCACCGCCATGAAACCGTGTCAGGAGCCCCTGCTGGCACAAATAATTGATGTCCCGGCGCACCGTCTGGCTGGTGACGTCGAGGTGTTCAGCCAGATCCTCGATGGTCACGAAACCCGACTGCTTTGCGCGGCGGACGATCTCGATATGCCGCGACGACAACGGCAGATCGACAGCAGGCATTTTCATGATTTGGTTCATGACCCAGTAGTATATAAAGTTTTTACGCCACGCCCTACGCCCCTGTTGCAGAAGGCCCCCCATGCCGCGGAATCCCGGTGACATGGGGGGCCTTCACAGGCCAGCCGCCTGGGCATCTGCCCAGGCACTGGCCGATCATGCCAAAGCAGGTGATCAGTCGGCGCCGTTCTGGGACTTTTCGCCTGGCCCGGTTGGCCCCCCCTGGGCCTCGATCCCGCCGATCGCCTTGACCGAAAGCCGCAGGCGCCCCCGATCATCGGCCTCGATGATCTTGACGCGCACGGTCTGCCCGACCTTCAGGACGTCGTTGATGTCGGCGATGCGGTAATTGGCGATCTCGGAAATGTGCAACAGCCCATCGCGGCCGGGCAACACTTGCACGATCGCGCCAAAATCGAGCAGACGCTGGACACTGCCTTCGTATTCCTGCCCAACTTCGACGTCGGCGGTCAGTTCCTTGATGCGGCGCTCGGCCTCGTGGGCCTTGTCGAGGTCTGCACTGGCAATGGTGATGCTGCCATCGTCGCTGATATCGATCTGGCATCCGGTTTCTTCGGTCAGGGCACGGATCGTGGCGCCCCCCTTGCCGATGACGTCGCGGATCTTCTCGGGGTTGATCTTGATGCTCAGCATGCGCGGTGCGAACGTGGACAGCTCCTGGCGCGAGCCGTCGATGGCTTCACGCATCTTGCCCAGAATATGCAGGCGGCCTTCACGGGCCTGCGCCAGCGCCACTTGCATGATTTCCTTGGTGATCCCCTGGATTTTGATGTCCATCTGCAGGGCGGTGACACCCGTCACGGTACCGGTGACCTTGAAATCCATGTCGCCCAGGTGATCCTCATCGCCCAGGATATCGGTCAGCACCGCGAACTTCCCGCCATCCTTGATCAGACCCATGGCCACCCCGGCGACGTGATCTTTGATGGGCACCCCGGCATCCATCATGGACAGCGACCCGCCGCAGACCGACGCCATGGAGGACGACCCATTGGACTCTGTGATTTCGGACACCACACGCAGGGTGTACTGGAATTCTTCGGCGCTGGGCAGCAGCGGGCTCAGTGCCCGCTTGGCCAGCCGGCCATGACCGATTTCACGGCGCTTGGGCGCCCCGAAGCGGCCGGTTTCGCCCGTTGCGAACGGCGGCATGTTGTAATGCAGCATGAAACGATCACGATACTCGCCCATGACGGAATCGATGATCTGTTCGTCTTGCTTGGTCCCCAGGGTGGTCACCACCAAGGCTTGCGTCTCGCCGCGGGTAAAAAGCGCAGAGCCGTGGGCGCGCGGCAATACCCCCAGGCGGATGCTGATGGGCCGTACGGTACGGGTATCACGCCCGTCGATCCGGGGCTCGCCGTTCAGGATCTGGCCGCGCACGATTTCGGACTCGAGGGCAAACAACAAGTTGTCCACCTCGACCCCGTCGGGCGCCTCGGCGCCCCGCGCCGCGGCGTGCTCGGCCAGTTTGGCCTTGACCTCTGTGGCGACCTGGCGCAACCGCGTCGTCCGTTCCTGCTTGTCGCGCACCTGGTAGACCGCCTTCAGCGGGTCGAAGGCCGCTGCGCGCACCGCCGTGGCCAGTACTTCGTTGCGAGCCGGCGGCGCCCAGTCCCACTCGGGCTTGCCTGCCTCGGCCACCAGCTCATGGATGGCGTTGATGGCGACCTGCATTTGCTCCTGGCCAAACACCACGGCGCCGAGCATGACGTCTTCGGGCAGTTGCTGGGCCTCGGATTCGACCATGAGCACGGCCGCCTCGGTGCCGGCCACCACCAGATCCAGGCTGGACTGACCCCGCAGCAGGGAGACGTCGGGATTGAGCACATACTGGCCATCGACATAGCCCACCCGCGCCGCCCCCACCGGCCCATTGAAGGGGATACCCGAAATTGCCAGCGCAGCGGACGCCCCCAGCAGGGCCGGGATGTCGGGCTCGACTTCGGGATTCACCGACAAGGTGTGGATGATGACTTGCACGTCGTTGTAGAAACCGTCTGGGAACAGCGGCCGCAGGGGTCGGTCGATCAGCCGGGCAGTCAGCGTTTCTTTTTCGGAAGGCTTGCCCTCGCGCTTGAAAAACCCGCCGGGAATCTTGCCGGCCGCATAGGTCTTTTCTACATAGTCGACCGTGAGCGGAAAGAAATCCTGCCCCGGCTTTGCGGTCCGGGCGGCGACGACGGTGGCCAACACCACGGTATCATCTACAGAAACAAGCACGGCACCTGATGCCTGCCGCGCGATTTCGCCCGTTTCCAGCACCACCGTGTGCTGGCCATACTGGAACGATTTACTGACTTTATTGAACATTGCTTTATCCTAAGTGATGGAGCGTGCCGTGATGGAGCGCGCCGGCCGTGCCAGCTGGGTTCTGCCCATAAAGACAACGACCGCAGCCGCCACAAAGAGACTTTGCGACAGCTGCGGCCGGAGCATGGGGAGCTACGCCCCTGGGCATTACTTGCGCAGACCGAGTTTTTCGATCAGGGCCCGGTAGGCGTCGGGGTTGCGACCCTTGAGGTAATCGAGCAGTTTGCGGCGGCGGCTGACCATGCGCAGCAGGCCACGACGCGAGTGGTGATCTTTTTTGTGCGTCTTGAAGTGGCCGGTGAGCTCATTGATGCGGGCGGTCAGAAGGGCGACCTGTACTTCCGGCGAGCCGGTGTCCCCCTGGGCACGCTGGAATTCAGCCACGATGTCTGACTTGACGATATCTGATACGGACATTCTTGAGATTCCTCGACAATACGGGCGGCAGCACCGAGGCAGCGCTGCCGTGAACACGAACATCCACCCGAAAATGCGGGCGAGTGTTCGATTATAGCAATTTTTTGTACGTATCGAAGAAAGAATATGTGCCGGCAACGTCGGGGGCTGGCAACGCCGGCCGGGCGACGTTGCCAGGGCTAGCTGGACTTCTCGAGTATCGTGATCGCACAGACGGCCTCGTCGAACCCCATCACGCCGCCGCCGTTCTCGATCAACCCCAGCGACGCCCCTTTGACTTGCGCTGCCTCTGCTTCTCCACGCAGCTGCTTGGTGACCTCATAGACCATCGAGAGCCCCGTGGCGCCGATGGGATGCCCTTTTGAAATCAAACCGCCAGATACGTTGACGGGCAAGGATCCCCCCAAACGGGTCGCGCCGGACTCAACCAATGCCCCTGATTGGCCCGGCTCGCAGAAACCGAGCATCTCGAGCTGATACAGCTCGCTATAGGACGTCGCGTCGTGCAGTTCGACTAGATCGATGTCGGTTGGAGCCAGGCCCGTCGCCTTATAGGCTTTCTGGGCGGCGTGCATGGACAACCCCGGTTCATCCAGTTTGCGATATTTCCCGCCCGAAAACACGCTGGTGCGAATCTTGACCGCCCGATCACGCACGGACGCGGGAAAGTTTTGCAGTGCATCCGCCGAACACAAAATGGCTGCAGCCGCACCATCGCCCAACGGCGAGCACATCGATCGGGTGAGTGGGTAACTGATGACCCGATCGGCGAGCACGTCTTCGACACTGACTTCGAAGCGATACTGTGCTTTCGGATTCAGGCTGCCATGATAATGATTCTTTGACGCAGCCATCGCGATTTGACGCTGTGTAGTGCCGTGCGTTTTCATATGCCATATGGCCTGCATGGCATATGTGTCCATGAAAACAGTGCGGTCGGGCCCGGTTTCAAAGGCCTTGCCAACCACTTCACCGGCTTGTGCATAATAATCCTGCCAGCGCTGGGGCTCGAGTTGATCGATCGCCGCATAGAAAATCTTCTGCACCCTGCCCGGATCGTCGGGGCTCACGAGCTTCTCTACCCCAATGGCCAGGCTGACCTCGGTCTGACCGGAAAGAACGTCCTTCCAGGCCCCATGGAATGCCATCGACGCCGTGGCACATGCCCCTTCGACGTTGATGATAGGAACGTGCTCGGGAAACAATCCTTCCTCGACCAGCGGCGTAAAGCAGACCTGACCACGTATCCCGCCCTGCCCCCAATATGACAGGCCACAGTTTCCAAACCATGCCTGCTCGATCAACGAACCATCATTGGCAAATCCGCAATCCGCCAGTACATCTAGATAGGCTTCTTTCGTCAGCTCCTGAAATGAAGTATCCGGCCGTTTCCCAAAAACGGTTGATGACACACCAACAATATAAACGTCACGCACGACATCCACTCCTCAGTCAAGAAACTACAATCAAGTCAAGTAGCCGTCCACCAATGCCTGGCTATTGCGCAAAGACACCGAGTCCGACTCTACGACAACCTTGCCGTTACGAAGCACCAGGCCACGATCGGAATATTCCAACGCCAGTACTGCAGCCTGTTCCACCAAAATGACCGACAAGCCTTCCGCCTTCAGTTCGTTCAAAGTCTGCAATATAAGATGGACAATTTTCGGCGCCAACCCAAGAGACGGCTCATCGAGCATGAGCACCTTGGGCCCCATCATGAGACCCCGCGACACGGCAAGCATTTGCTGCTCGCCGCCAGACAGCGCACCACCAGAGATGCCCTCTCTGGCCTTGAGCACTGGAAACCGTTCAAATTCCTTTTCCAGCCGCGCTGATTTTTCGTCGGCTGGCAGGTTCAGGTAGTGCGTGCCTAGAAGCAGGTTATCGCGCACCGACAAATTCGGAATGATCTGCCGCCCCTGGGGCACGTGCACGAGCCCCATCCGCGCCAGTTCATGAGCCTGTTTGCCCCGCGTGGGCTTGCCATCGAAATGGATCTCGCCCTTTTCAGGGATAATGATGTTTGACAAGGTCCTGAGCAGCGAGGTCTTGCCTGCGCCATTGGCCCCGATGACAGCAAGCATCTCGCCCCGGGCGACATGAAGATCGACCTGGCTCAGGACTTCGATGGAACCAATACGCGCATAGATCCCCTTGGCCTGTATCATGCTGATTCATCCTTACCGAGATAAGCGGTATGCACACGCTCATTGGCCTGTATTTCCGCCGGTGTCCCGGAAGCAATCAATTGACCGTAGTCGAGCACACTGACCGTATCGCAAATAGACATGACGAATTCCATGTTGTGTTCGACAAGCAATATCGTCACCCCGAGTTCGCGCAATTTCCTGATCACATGTGAAATTTCCCGTGCCTCGTTGGTATTCAGACCGGCAATCGGCTCGTCAAGCAGCATGAGTTTCGGCTTCTGAGCAATGGCTCTCGCCAGTTCCACTAATTTTCTATGGCCGTAGGAAAGCTCTGTCGGGGAACGATTGGCCAAATGCGCAATACCCAAAAACGACATGATGTCAATTGCCGCTTCTTTTTCGGTTCGCTCGAAATCGACGCCATTCCACCAGGCGCCGAAATCGGAAACGACGCTGTGTCTATTCATGAAGCCCAGCTGAACGTTTTCCAACGCCGTCAGCGCATCGATCAGCTGCAGGTTCTGGAAAGTACGAGCCATGCCCCTTTGGGCCCTCACGGGCGTCGGTATGCCCGTGATGTCGTGTTCATCGAGAAATATACTGCCTGCTTCGGCACGATAAAGCCCGGCCACGACGTTGATCAATGTGGATTTACCGGCGCCATTAGGGCCAATCAACCCGTGCACCGTACCGGCCTGCACGTGGATGGACACGCTGTCCACCGCCACCACGCCAGAATACCCTTTTGTGACATCCTGGACGCGCAGGGATGCGCCGCTCATGCCCATGTCGAATGGCTTGACCTTGGCTTGTGGTTCGGCCAAAGGCTGCTCTTTCTGATCGCGACGGGTGATCCGCAACAGCGGTAAAATTCCGGCAGCGCCTTTAGGAAACAAAACCAACACAATCAGCAATATGCCACCGTAGATCAAAAGGCCGTATTCCTCTATTCCGGATATGACCTCTACCATGACGATCAAGATGAAAGTACCGAGAAGCGGCCCACTTCTGGTTCCAAGCCCGCCTATGACCGCGGCAATAAGCAAGGAAATGCTCAGTTGTATGGAAAACGCATCGCTACCCACGTAGCCGCTCTGGTGGGCGAACAAAGCGCCACTCAGCCCGGCAAGGCCGGCACAGGCAGCGAATGTCACTGCACGCCACATGCTGACCCGCGTGCCCACCGACGATGCAAATACCTCGGACTCGCGCACCGCACGCAACTTTCTGCCGACAAAAGAATCATTGACGTAGTCGGCCGATATTTGAACGATCAGAAGACAGATGCCCGCCAAATACAGAAACGCCATCCCCGGATCCGCGGGCGACTCAAACCAGATTTCCGGGATGCCCGTCAATCCCATGGCACCGCCCGTCAGGTCAATCCAGCGCTGGGCCACGATTTCAATGATGAATCCGACCGCCATCGTGGCCATCGCCAGGTACAGGCCCCTGGTTTGCAGCGCGAACCACCCGACCAGCGCACCCGCAATGGTGGCCACCAGGGTACCCAACACAATGCTGATCGAAATCGGCCAACCCAGCCTCAGTGCGATCAGGGCGGAGCCATAGGAACCAAGCGCATAAAACCCAGCCTGCCCAAGGGACATTTGCCCTGACAACCCGAGAAGAACGTTCAGCCCAATGACGGCGATCGCCGTATAGGCATAGGTTTGTGCGAGATGTATGAAGAAGGAGTTGATGGGCAGCCAGGGAAGGGCCAACACCAGCAAAAGAAGCAGAAAATACCCGATTCTGGGTGCGCGACGCGCATTCAAAGTAGGCAAACGTTCAGCGGACATCACGCGCGCGCTCCCCAAAAAGACCCGCAGGCCAGATGGCAATGATCAGCAGGGCAGCCAGTAGCGGATATAAATCTCCAAAGCTGGAATCAACGTAATTCGATATTGATTCTCCTACGCCAAACAACAAGCCGCCGATGAGAATGCCGAAAGGATTGCCAAATCCGCCAATTGCGGCGACTATCAAGGCTTTGATTGTGAATATGAGGCCCATGTGCGGATGGACGGTAACCAACGGCCCTATGAGCAATCCGGCTGCCGCAGCAAGAAGCGATGCAATGACAAAAACGCCGACCTTCACATAATTCGTGTTAATCCCCAGCAGCGACGCCGCTTCAGCATTGAATGCGACCGTGTGTATACTCTTCCCCCAACGAGATCGATACATGAAGCCATAGAAAAAAAGCACGACCAATATCGCAGTGATGATGACCAATGCCTCTTCCACCACGATGCGCACACCAACCACCTGAATCTGTTCGGCGGAAAACAACGGCTTAGAATATTGTGTGGATTTCCCATAGGTTAGTTCGATGATGTTCTGAAGAATGAAGGCGATGCCCGCGGTCGTCAAAATCCAGCCATACGCCCCTATGGGTGAGGCACGCTGGCGATCCAGCGGTTTGATGGCGATGCGATCGAGCAGCCAGCCCATCACGCCGAGGCTCACAAACACGACCGAGACCGCCAACCACAACGGCAACCCTGCAGCTCGGGTCGATAGTGTCAGGAAGGCGGCGACCATCAGGAAATCACCCTGGCCAAAGTTCACGCGCTCGGTGGCCAAGTGCGTGATGTAAAGGCCAGTCGCAACGAGGGCATAGATTGCCCCCATTGCCAGCCCCCCAATCAGCAATTGAATAATCGTAGCTAACTGCATGGGTTGCGATTCCTAGAAATTAATCCGCGCGAACGACTTCGTCGCCTTTCCATACCCCCAGGAACACGTCTTCCCTATCCAGGCACTCATGATCATCCGCCGCAAACGGCTTCGGCGGCGTCGCGGATACGGCGTTGATGCCATCGATGTTTTCGATCGCATCACGAATGGCGCCAGGATCGGCCTTGCCGACTTGATCGACCGCCTTGAAAACGATCTGACCGGCATCGTAGCCAAGCGCTGCCAGCACGGGCCACCTGTAGTCGCTTCCCCACTCTTCCCGCATCCGCTCGTCAAAAGCCTTTGCCTTGGGATCGTTCAAATCGAGCGCCTGGCCCATCACGGTGCCCTGAATGGCTTCGACACCCACGATTTCCGGAACCTTCTTTGACGACAGGCCCCAAGGTCCGGCAATGACGGGCTTGTAGTCCAGGCGAGCCAGCGCACGATAAGGCAGTTCATAGGACTCATGGAAATTCAGAACGAGCTCGACGCCGGCATCGCGCATCTTGACCATTTGAGGCACCAGATCGTTCACACCGGGTGCGGCCACTTCGACCAGTGTCAGGGCCATCCCTTTGTTTTTCATGCCCTCTTCGATTTCCCGGGCCGCAAAGATGCCAGCCCCCGTCGTGGAATGGAGCAAGCCGATTTTCTTGTATCTTTCGGTTGCCCAGTCAACCACGGCATTGATTTCGAACGCATTGACCATAGAGCAACGAAATATGTAGCTTGGTTTCTCGTTGATGAAATCAGAGGTGATGTTCGTGACAACGGCCGGGCCCGCCATCAAGGGAATGCCGGCTTTCTGAAAAAGCGGCGACATCGCGAGAACGTTCCCACTGCTCACGGTCCCTATCGCCACGGGCACCTTGTCATTCCGTATCAGGCGCTGGGCCAATGAGACGGCTCGTTGCGGGTTTGCCTCGTCGTCGTAAACGATGAGCTCGATGTCTGTCTTGCCCCCCGCTTTCTTGTAGTCTTCCAGGGCGGTCCGTATCCCCTGAAGGTACGAATCACCAAAATCGACAATGGCGGGCGGGCCACTGAGGCCTTGTATGACCCCCACTTTGACCTGCGCATTGGCCATGCCAGCCGCGCACATGGCTGTTCCAATGAGCGTCAAATAGACAGTCGACTTGAGTCTTGAAATTTTATGTAGATCTTTCATTACGTCTCCATTGTGTATGCTAATTTACATATATCAGCCTGCTGGCACAAAATTATTGCCCTACAAAAACCGCAGAACGCTTCTCCTTGAATGCCGTGGTACCTTCCTTGAGATCCAGGGTGGCTCCCAAGTCATAAAATGAGCGTGATTCCAGACGCAGGGCGTCATCCAGGGCCATGCCCACCGACTCTCTGATGACCTGCTTTGCAAACCGCTGCGCCAGTGGCGATCTGCTTGCCAACATCTGTGCATACTCCAGGCTGAAACCCACCAGGTCGTCTGAAGAAACGACCCGGTTGACAAGCCCCACCCGTAAAGCATGGTCAGCATCGATACGCTCTCCGGATAAAATAATTTCCATGGCCACACCAAGCCCGACAATCCTGGGCAGGCGAATCAACCCGCCATCACACGCATGGAATCCCCATTTGACATCCTGAAGCGCAAATTCGGCGTTCGGCGAGCAAAAACGGATGTCACATGCCAGGGCCAGCTCGAATCCCCCTGAAATGGCATATCCATTCACTGCGGCAATGATCGGTTTGTCAATATCCATGTTCCGCGTGATGCCTGCAAACCCAGGACCATCGGTATATTGCGTCCTGAACTTAGGG
>Ga0172382_10001651_pt1 | contig 39454 bp, 43 predicted proteins | sample Leawel138RmetaG_FD_122245 | JGI IMG/M metagenome (GOLD analysis project Ga0172382, IMG submission 122245) | Leachate microbial communities from a municipal landfill in Southern Ontario, Canada - Leachate well 138R metaG | ecosystem: Engineered > Solid waste > Landfill > Unclassified | place... | reverse complement strand
CGTACATCGCCGTCGACTCGAAGCCCACCCAGGACCAGAACGCGAAGAACAGGCCGAGCCCGGCGCTGGCGCCGGCGATTGCCGCGGGCTGGAACGCGCCGACCGGGTTGAGGATCTCGCCGACCGCGAAGCCGTCGGGGCCGCCACCCTTGACGGCGACGGCGATGGCGCCGAGCGACAGCATGACGATCTCGGTCACCAGAAACACCCCGAGGACCTTGGCCGTCAGGTTCACGTCGAAGTACGTGAGGATGCAGTTCAGCGCCAACATCAAGAGGGCCGGGATGAGCCAGTGGATGTCGAAGCCGAACTGTGACGACAGGAAGTTCTGGAAGAAGAACGCGAAGATGCCGATCAGCGAGGCCTCGAACACCACGTAGGCCATGGTGATGATCCCACCGCTGGCCATCCCCATCACGCGGCCCAGGCCGTGCGAGATGTAACCGTAGAAGGCTCCGGTGGCGGTGATGTGCTTGGCCATGGTCGCGTAGCCGATCGCGAACAGGCCGAGGACTACGGTGGCGACCAGGTATCCGGCCGGCGCGTGTGAACCATTTCCGAACCCGACGGCGATCGGAACGTTGCCGACCATCGCGGTGATCGGTGCCGCGGTGGCCACCGCCATGAAGATGACACCGAAAGTTCCTACGGCGTTTCGCTTGAGTCGCTGGACTGAATCGGTGGGGGCTGTTTGGCGTGGTACGACGTCTTCTGTCATGTACAGATAACCTTCCAGGGGCGAAGGAGTGAACTCAGTTCACCTCGCGTTCGGACGCGATGTGGCCTAGACCACACTGTTGAACCTCAGCCATATTGGCACTACCAAATCGGTTACGCAACCGCTAACTCGGTCCTGTTGACATAAATGGTCCTACCGTTTAACTTTTTGGTCACACCCCCGGCTGACCGCACGACAGGGAGTCCCGTGTACGACTACGGCACGTTCTCGTTCGATTCCAAAGCCCAGGTGCTGGAACGTGCGAAGGAGTTCTGGAACCCGGACAAGACACAGTTCTGGACCGACTCCGGCGTCGATCTGGTGATCGACCGCAGGCAGGACTACTTCCTGTGGGACATGAGCGGCCGGCGCCTGATCGACATGCACCTCAACGGCGGCACCTACAACCTGGGCCACCGCAATCCCGAAGTGATGCAAGCGATCACCGACGGCATGCAGTACTTCGACGTCGGCAACCACCACTTCCCGTCGGTGGCCCGCACCGCTCTGGCGCAGAAGCTCATCGAGTCCGCGCCCGCCTCGCTGAGCAAGGTGGCGTTCGGGTCCGGCGGCGGAGAAGCCATCGACATCGCGCTCAAGAGCGCCCGGCACGCCACCCAGCGGCGCAAGATCGTCTCGATCGTCAAGGCCTACCACGGTCACACCGGGCTGGCCGTCGCCACCGGCGACGACCGGTTCGCCAAGCTGTTCCTGGCCGACCGGCCCGACGAGTTCGTCCAGGTTCCGTTCGGCGACACCGACGCGATGGAGCAGGCGCTCCGTGGCCGCGACGTCGCCGCCGTCATCATGGAGACGATCCCGGCCACGTACGGATTCCCTTTGCCCCCAATCGGTTACCTGGAGGCGGTCAAGGATCTGTGCGTGCGTTACGACGCGCTCTACATCGCCGACGAGGTGCAGACCGGGCTGATGCGCACCGGTGAGATGTGGTGCATCAGCAAGCACGGCATCGAGCCCGACATCATGGTCACCGGCAAGGGACTCTCGGGCGGGATGTACCCGATCACCGCGGCCCTGCTCAGCGACCGGGCGGCGCAGTGGCTGGACCAGGACGGCTTCGGCCACATCTCCACGTTCGGCGGTGCCGAGCTGGGTTGCGTGGCCGCCCTCAAGACCCTGGAGATCAGCAGTCGACCCGAGGTCCGCTCCTCGGTGCACTACATCGCCGACATCTTCGCCAAGGGGCTTTCGCGCATCCAGGCCGACTACCCCGGCTGGTTCGTCGGCATCCGGCAGAACGGCGTGGTGATCGGGCTGGAGTTCGACCACCCCGAGGGTGCCAAGTTCGTGATGCGTGAGCTGTACCAGAACGGGGTGTGGGCGATCTTCTCCACGCTGGATCCCCGTGTCCTGCAATTCAAACCGGGCCTGCTGCTCAACCGTGACCTCTGCGAGGACGTGCTCGACCGCGTCGAGGTCGCGGTCGGGCGGGCGAAGCTGGCCGCGACCGGACGGAGGAAGCCGTGACCGGTGAAAGCGCAGTACCCCACGCGGGTCAACTGCTCGAGCGGGCGCGCTTCGCCGCGGCCGCCTACGCCGACTACGACCAGGCGGCGGTGGCGCGGATCGTCGAAGCCGTCGCCGAGGCCGGCTACCGCAACGCCGAACGCTTCGCCGCGGCCGCGGTCGCCGAGACGCAGATGGGCGTGGTCGAGGACAAGGTGGTCAAGAACCGCGCCTGCTCGCGGGGCATCGTCGAGTTCTACCGGGACCAGGACTACGTGACGCCCCGGGTGGACACCGCCCGCAAGATCGTCGAGATCCCGCGCCCCGCGGGGGTGGTGTTGGCGCTGACCCCCACCACCAATCCCGTTGCGACCGTGTACTTCAAGGTGATTCTCGCGCTGATGACGCGCAACGCCGTTGTCGTCGCGCCCCACCCCAGGGCCAGGCAGTGCTCCGCCGAGGCGGCGCGTCTGCTGGCCGAGGCGGCAACTGCCGCGGGGGCCCCGGACGGCATCGTGCAGGTCATCGACGAACCGTCCCTCCCGCTGGTGGAAGCGCTGATGTCGGACGAACGCACCGACGTCATCGTCGCCACCGGCGGCACCGGCGTCGTGCGGGCCGCCTACTCCTCGGGCAACCCGGCGCTCGGTGTCGGCCCCGGCAATGTCCCCGTGTTCGTCGACGCGACCGCCGACGTCGATGCCGCCGCACGGCGCATCGTCGACAGCAAGGCCTTCGACAACTCGGTGCTGTGCACCAACGAGTCGGTGCTGATCGCCGAGGACGCCATCGCCGCCAGGCTCAGCACGGCGCTCACCCGCCACGGCGCCCACATCCTCGACGCGGACGCAGCGATCCGGCTGCGGGAGTACATGTTCCCCGACGGCGCGCTCAACACCGAGGTCGTGGGCCGCGACGCGGCGTGGATCGCCGACCGCATCGGTCTACGGGTCACCCCCAAGACCCGGGTCCTGATCGCCCCGTTCACCGATGTCGTCGGTGAGGAGGTGCTGACCCACGAGAAGTTGTGCCCGGTGCTCGGCATGACCACGGTCGCCGACGCGCAGCGCGGCATCCGTGCCGCCCGCGCCGTCGTGCGCATCGCCGGCGCGGGGCATTCGGCCGCGATCCACAGCGAGGACGCCACCGTCATCACCGACTTCGCCGCACAGGTACCGGTACTGCGGGTCTCGGTGAACGTGGGCAACAGCACCGGGAGCTCGGGGCTGGACACCAACCTGGCCCCGTCGATGACGATCGGCACCGGGTTCGTCGGACGCAGCTCGATCGGTGAGAACCTGCAACCCGAGAACCTGATGAACTGGGCGCGCATCGCCTACAACTCCGATGCCGCCGTGACGATGCCGAACTTCGCCGGACTGTCCCCGTGGCGCTCACCGGCCGGCCCGGTGCCCGCGTATCCGCGCGCGTCCAACGACCCGTCTGCCGCCGCCGCCGCACCGGCCGCGCCCGTCAGCAGGCCCTCCGCTCGCCGCACCGGCGAACCCGGCATCGAGGCACTGCGCGCCGAACTGCGCGCGCTGGTGGCCGAAGAACTCGCCCAACTGATCAAGAGGTGACCCGTGGCTGAACTGCGTTCGTTCATCTTCATCGACCGGCTTCAGCCGCAGACGATGTCGTATCTGGGCACCTGGATCAAGGGGGCGCTGCCGCGGGCCGGTGTCGCCGCGCAGATCATCGAGGTGGCCCCGGGTCTGGACATCGAGGGCGTCACCGACGTCGCGCTCAAGCACGCCGAGGTGCAGGCAGGCGTTCTCGTGGTGGAGCGGCAGTTCGGGTACCTGGAGTTCCACGGTGACACCGCCAACGTCGAAGCCGCCGCCGATGCCGCGCTCGACGAACTGGGCCAGGACGCCGCCTCGGCCACCCCGCCCAAGATCCTGGCCTCGCGCATCATCTCCAGCATCGACCAGCAGCACGCATTCCTGATCAACTGCAACAAGATCGGGTCGATGGTGCTCGCCGGCGAGAGCCTCTACGTGTTGGAAGTGTCGCCCGCCTCCTATGCCATCCTGGCCACCAACGAAGCCGAGAAGGCCGCCGACGTGAAGGTCGTCGACTTCCGGATGATCGGTGCGACCGGGCGGGTCTATCTGTCCGGCAGCGAGTCCGACGTGCGTCAGGCCGCATCCGCGGCCGAGGAGGCCCTCGCCCGGAGCGTGCCGTGAGTGTCGACCGCGACGTGTTGCGGCAGCTCGTCCGCGAGGTGGTCCGCGAGGCCGTCGGCGATCTCGTGACCGCCACCCCGGCGCCGCCACCGGCCGCACCGCCCACCGCGGTGCAGCCGGCCCGCACCCCGGACGGACCCGTCGCCACCGGACCGCTGGCCGCCGACGAGCGCTCGCGCACCGACACCGTACGCATCGCCAACGATCGCGACCTCGATGTCTTCGTGCGAAACCTGCTGCGGCTCTTCGAGAATCCGAAGACGCGCGCGGATCTGCGGCACGGTCGGCTGTCGTTCCGGCTCGCAGGCACCGAGCGTGGCGGCCCCGGCAGCACCAAACGCATCGAGCGTGGCGCGGTCACCGAACGCCAGATCTCCGATATCGCCGCGTCCGGCGCATCCCTGGTCCTGGGCCCCCGCGCTGTTCTGACCCCGTTGGCCCGCGAACGCGCCCGCGCACTGGGCGTGCCGATCCACAAGGAGCGAACATGATCAGTGGCACGGTCGTCGGCCAGGTCTGGTCGACCCGCCGTATCGACGGCATCCCGGCCGGCGCCTTCCTCGAGGTCGAGGTCGACGGCTCCGGCTCCCGGCTGGTCGCGTTCGACGTGCTCGGCAGCGGGGTCGGTGAACACGTGCTCGTCACCCAGGGCTCGGTGGCCGCGAGCTGGTTCACCGGCACCCCACCGCCGGTCGACGCACTGATCATCGGCTCCATCGACCCCACCGGGTAGCCATCCGGCACCCGGCCCGACAACGTCAGATAATCCGACACGAAGGAGAAAAACCATGGCCAGCAATGCGATCGGAATGATCGAGACCAAGGGTTACGTCGCTGCGCTCGCAGCTGCCGACGCGATGGTCAAGGCGGCCAACGTCACCATCACCGACCGCCAGCAGGTGGGCGACGGGCTGGTGGCCGTCATCGTCACCGGTGAGGTCGGGGCCGTCAAGGCAGCCACCGAGGCCGGTGCCGAATCCGCCTCCCAGGTCGGCGAACTCGTCAGCGTGCACGTGATCCCGCGGCCGCACAGCGAACTCGGCGCGCACTTCTCCGTCGCCGCCCAGTAGTCTGCTGAAGATGGCTTTGTCCAACGCTGGCACCAGCGCGGTGTCTTCGGCACCGACGCGGACCGACATCCGCGTCTACCTCCTCGTCGAGGATCTGCAGCAGCAGTTCGCCGCCTATCTCGGCACCCCGACCCGGGCGCGCGGCTACCCGCCGTATGCCGGTGAGCACGCGCTCATTGTGGAGGTGTCCCCGGCGCTGGCCATCGAGCGCGTCATCGACCTCGCGCTGCGGGAGGTACCCGGCATCCAGCCGGGAATCCTGTACGTCGAACGGCAGTTCGGTGTGCTCGAGATCCACTCCGGCAATCTCGCCGACGTGCGGCGCGCCGGCGAGGCCATCCTGAGCGGCACGCAGAGTTCGGCAACCGATCAGCTGCGGCCGCGGGTCCTCTACCACGACGTGATCGAGGACATCACCGATCAGCACGCGGTGATTCTCAACCGCAACCGGCAGGCGTCGATGGTGCTGCCCGGGCAGTCGCTGCTGGTGTACGAGATGACGCCTGCGTTGTTCGCGGCGGTGGCGGCCAACGAAGCCGAGCGGGCGGCACCCGGTCTGACCCTGGTCGACGTGCAGATGATCGGTGCCGCGGGCCGGCTCTACATCAGCGGAAGCACCAAGGACGTGGTGGTGGCACGGGACCGCATCACCGCGGTGTTGGGAGCGATCGAAGGGCGGGACCATTGAGCGGCGATGACGTCAACGACGACAGGGCCGTCGCCGAGAAGGCGCTGGAGGCGTTCGACCTGCCGCAGGGTTCCACGCTGCGGCTGCTCAACCTGTCGGAGAACGCCACCTATGCGGTCGAAGAGCCCGGTTGCGGACACCGGTCGATCCTGCGGGTGCACCGCCAGGATTACCACCGCGTCGACCAGATCGAGTCCGAGCTGCTGTGGCTGGACGCACTGCGCCGGGACAGCGACGTCACCGTGCCCACCGTCCTCCCGGCGCACGACGGGCGCCGGGTGGTCACCGTCGCGCACGACGGAGCCGACCGCCATGTGGTGCATTTCGAGATGGTCCCCGGAGCCGAGCCGGACGAAAACGCGTTGACCAGTACCGATTTCCACACGCTCGGCCGTATCACGGCGGCGTTGCACGATCACGCCCGCAGCTGGGAACGCCCCGCCGCCTTCAGCCGCTTCGCCTGGGACTGGGAGAACAGTCTGGGCGGCAGCCCCCGCTGGGGTCGCTGGCGCGACGCGATCGGCGTCGGCGCACAGGAGGCCGAGGTGCTGGAGCGGGCCGAACGGCTGCTGCACCGCCGGCTCGCCGAATACGGCACGGGGCCCGACACATTCGGCCTCGTCCATGCCGACCTGCGGCTGGCCAACCTCCTCGTCGACGGTGACACCATCACCGTCATCGACTTCGACGACTGCGGGTTCGGCTGGTACTTCTACGATTTCGGCACCGCGGTGTCCTTCTTCGAAGATCACCCGTCGGTCCCGGAGTGGCAGGAGGCCTGGGTCAGCGGCTACCGCACCCGCCGGACACTGGCCGCGTCCGACGAGGACATGCTCGCCTCGTTCATCCTGCTGCGCCGTCTGCTGCTGCTGGCGTGGATGGGAACGCACAGCCATTCCAAGGAATCCCAGGCCATTTCGGTCACCTACGCCGCAGGCAGCTGCAAGCTCGCCGAGCAGTACCTGTCCTCCGACGGCCACCGACTTTTCTGATCCTCGTTCCGAAAGGCTTATCCCCATGTTCAACTCGTTGCAGGGCCGTTCGGCCATCGTCACCGGTGGCAGCAAGGGCATCGGGCGCGGCATCGCCGAGACGTTCGCGCGTGCCGGCGTCAACGTCGTCATCACCGGCCGCACGCAGGCCGACATCGACGGCACCGTCGCCGGGCTGGTCGGCCTTCCCGGCACGGTGACCGGTGTCGCGGCCGACGTCACCAGCCCCGAGGACTGCCGTCGCGTCGTCGCGACCGCGACCGAACGCAACGGCGGCCTGGACATCGTGTGCGCCAACGCCGGGATCTTCCCGTCCGGTCGGCTGCAGGACCTCACCCCCGAGGACATCGAGCAGGTCCTCGGCGTGAACTTCAAAGGCACCGTCTACATCGTGCAGGCCGCGCTGGACGCGCTGACCGCCAGCGGCCACGGCCGGGTGATCATCACCTCGTCGATCACCGGTCCGATCACCGGTTTCCCCGGCTGGTCGCACTACGGCGCGAGCAAGGCCGCGCAGATGGGCTTCCTGCGCACCGCCGCAATCGAACTGGCGCCCAAGAAGATCACCGTCAACGCCGTGCTTCCGGGCAACATCATCACCGAGGGCCTGGTCGAGATGGGCCAGACCTACATGGACCAGATGGCGGCCTCGGTGCCGGCGGGCAAGCTGGGCGAGGTGGCCGACATCGGCAACGCCGCCCTGTTTTTCGCCACCGACGAGGCGTCCTACATCACCGGACAGTCGCTGGTGGTCGACGGCGGACAGATCCTGCCCGAATCGCCGGAGGCGCTCGCCGATCTCTGACAGCACGTAGCCTAGATTTGGTCATACCAATTCAGTAGGCGAGGAGGTCCGGTGCCCACCCAAACCGAGGATCTGCGGCGCCGGATCGTGTCAGACATCAACGCCGGCGTGCCGGGAACCAAGCTGGGCAGCGAGCGCGAGCTCGCCGAGCGCTACCGGACCAGCCGGTCCAGCCTGCGCCAGGTGCTCGCCGCGCTGGAGGAGGCCGGGCTCGTCGACCGGGTGATCGGCCGGGCCGGCGGGATCTTCATCAGCCACGCCCAGGTGCAGCGCAGCCTGACCGACGTCGTCGGGGTTCCGGCGTTTTTGGCCAGCCAGGGATACGTCGCGGGCACCCGGGTGCTGTCGACCAAGATCTGTGCGCCCGACACCGCCACCCAGCAGGCGCTGAAGATCGGCGCCGACGACTTCGTCATCGAGATCCAGCGGCTGCGGCTCGCGGACGGATCGCCGATCTCGCTGGAACTCGCCCAGTTCCCCGCCGACGCGTTCCCCGGCCTGCTGGAGCAGCAGCTGGGTGGCTCCCTCTACGAGATCCTGGAGAGTCAGTACGGTCTGGTCACCGCACGGGCCGACGAACGCATCGAGGCGGTCAACGCGACCCCCGAGGAAGCCAACCTGCTCGGCATCAAGGCCAAGTCGGCGCTGCTGCTGATCACCCGCATCACCTACGACCAGCACGACACCCCCTGCGAGTTCTCCCGCGACCTGTTCCGGGGTGACCGCACCCGGCTGGCGGTCACCGCTCAGGGCCGCGGGGTCGGCGTGCAGCCCTCGGTGGCGGCCGCGTCGGTCGCGCTGCAAGGTCCGCCGGCCTGAGCGGAACCCCCTCGCGAACGTGCACTGCCCGTAGTGGTTCATGCGCGGCGGCTACCGTGAGTGCACGCTCACGGGCAAGGTGGTACCCGTGACCAACTCCCCCGGCGCAGGTCGGTTCGCGCCGAGCCCGTCGGCGGACCTGCACATCGGCAACCTCCGCACCGCCGTGCTGGCGTGGCTGTTCGCCCGCTCGACCGGCCGCCGGTTCCTGATGCGCGTCGAGGACCTCGACGACCGCACCCACACCGACATCGCCGACCGCCAGCTCGCCGACCTGGCCGCGCTCGGCGTCACGTGGGACGGGTCCGCCACCTGGCAGTCCGAACACCCCGATTGCTACGACGCCGTCGTCGACACCCTCGACGAACGCGGACTGCTGTTCGAATGCTATTGCACCAGAAGGGATATCGCCCAGGCACCGCGGGCTCCCCACGCTCCCGAGGGCGCTTATCCGGGCACCTGCCGGAACCTGGACAACGCCGAACGCGAACGCCGCAGACGCGAGACCGGGCGGCCACCGGCGTTGCGTTTGCGCACCGAAACCACGGAGTACACCGTGCACGACATGCTGCACGGCGACTACACCGGCCTGGTCGACGACTTCGTCGTGCGCCGCGGCGACGGGGTGCCCGCCTACAACCTGGCGGTGGTCGTCGACGACGCCGCGACGGGCGTCGACCAGGTGGTGCGCGGTGACGACCTGTTGTCGTCCTCGCCGCGACAGGCCTACCTGGCCCGGCTGCTCGGCCATCCCGAACCGGTGTACGCCCACGTGCCGTTGGTCCTCAACGGCGACGGTGCCAGGCTGGCGAAACGCGACGGTGCGGTGACGCTGGCCGAGATCGGTGTCGCGCAGGCGCTCAGGCAGATCGCCGACTCGCTCGGGTACGAGGCGCACACGCTCGGGGGCATGCTCGACGAGTTCGATCCGCCACGGTTGCCGCGCGTGCCGTGGGTATACCGGCCCGGGTGAGCAGAACCCTTCAGCTGACGCCTCCGGGTTGCTACGGTCCGGCGATGCGCTATCCCCGTACAGTCCTGCTTGCGGTGCTGGCCGCGGTCGCCGTGCTGCTGACGGCGTGCGGCTCGTCCGGTTCCGGGAACCCGGTGGAGTCCAGCGGAGTGCTGCGCGTCGGCACCGAAGGCGTGTACGCCCCGTTCAGCTACCACGACCCGGCCACCGGTCAGCTCACCGGCTATGACGTCGACGTCGCACGCGCCGTCGGCGAGAAACTGGGCGTCAACGTCGAATTCGTGGAGACGCCGTGGGATTCGATCTTCGCCGCGCTGGAGGCCAACCGGTTCGACGTCGTCGCCAACCAGGTGACGATCACCCCGGAGCGGCAGCAGAAGTACGACCTGTCCGAGCCGTACTCGATCGGCGAGGGCGTGATCGTCACCCGCGCCGACGACGACTCGATCACCTCGCTGGCCGACCTGAGAGGCAAGCGGGCCGCGCAGAGCACCACCAGCAACTGGGCCGGCGTCGCCCGCGATGCCGGCGCGCAGATCGAATCGGTGGAAGGGCTCACCCAGGCGATGGCCCTGCTCAGCCAGGGCCGGGTCGACGTGGTGGTCAACGACAGCCTCTCCATCTACGCCTACCTCGCCGAGACGAACGACACCGCGGTCAAGATCGCAGGCGCCACGGGCGAGAGGAGCGAACAGGGCTTCGCCGCGCGCAAGAACAGCGGTCTGCTGCCAGACCTCAACACGGCGCTCGAGGAGCTGAAGGCCGACGGCACACTGGCAGAGATCTCGCAGAGATACCTGAAGACCAACGCCTCCGGTGGTCAGGACGCGCCGCAGACCCAGCCCCGGTCGGCGCTGCGACTCGTGCTCGACAACCTGTGGCCGCTGGCCAGGGCCGCGTTGACGATGACGATCCCGTTGACGATCATCAGCTTCGTCATCGGTCTGGTGATCGCACTCGGGGTCGCGCTGGCCCGGCTGTCGTCCAACGTCGTGTTGACCAACCTCGCCCGCTTCTACATCTCGGTGATCCGTGGCACGCCGCTGCTGGTGCAGCTGTTCATCGTGTTCTTCGCGCTGCCCGAATTCGGCGTCCGGATCGACCCGTTCCCTGCGGCGGTGATCGCGTTCAGCCTCAACGTCGGCGGGTATGCGGCCGAGATCATCCGCTCGGCGATCCAGAGCATCCCGAAGGGGCAGTGGGAAGCGGCCGAGACGATCGGCCTGAACTATGCCGGCACCCTGCGGCGGATCATCCTGCCGCAGGCCACCAGGGTCGCGGTGCCGCCGCTGTCGAACACGCTGATCTCGTTGGTCAAAGATACTTCCCTCGCGTCGACGATCCTGGTGACCGAACTGCTGCGTCAGGCACAGATCATCGCCGCCCCCACATTCGAGTTCTTCGCGCTCTACGGCACCGCCGCCGTCTACTACTGGGTGATCTGCCTGGTGCTGTCGTTCGGCCAGGCCCGGTTCGAACGCCGACTGGAAAGGTACGTGGCCAAATGAGCACACCTGAGACCGAGAACCGGGTGATCGCCGAGGACGTGCGCAAATCCTTCGACGAACTCCAAGTCCTCAAAGGTGTTTCGTTCACGGTGCCGCGCGGGACCGCGACCGCGATCATCGGGCCGTCGGGCTCGGGCAAGACCACGCTGCTGCGTGCGCTCAACGCGCTCGACGTCCCCGACGCCGGCGTGATCCGGGTCGGCGACATCGAAATCGACTTCGGCAAACCCGTCCCCAGGGACCAACTCCGGCGTTACCGCGCCCAGAGCGGCTTCGTGTTCCAGTCACACAACCTGTTCCCGCACAAGACCGTTCTGCAGAACGTCACCGAAGGCCCGCTCGTCGCGCAGAAGCGGCCCCGCGAGCAGGTCGAGGCCGAAGCGGTGGAACTTCTCGACCAGGTGGGCCTGAAGGACAAGCGCGACCAGTACCCGTTCCAGCTCTCCGGCGGTCAGCAGCAGCGCGTCGGCATCGCCCGCGCGCTCGCGCTGAAACCGAAGGTGGTGCTCTTCGACGAACCCACCTCGGCGCTGGATCCCGAACTCGTCGGCGAGGTGCTCGGGGTGATCCGTGACCTTGCCGTCGAGGGCTGGACCCTGGTGGTCGTCACCCACGAGATCCAGTTCGCCCGACAGGTTTCCGACCAGGTGCTGTTCCTGGACCAGGGCGTGATCCTGGAGCGGGGCGCACCCGCGGCGGTGCTCGGCGATCCGAAGGAGGAGCGGACGCGCCAGTTCTTGCAGCGCATCCTCAACCCGCTCTAGGGGCCACCGTGAGACAGTGTCGGGCATGACAGGCCACGAAGCCGACGTCCTCGTCGTCGGAGCCGGACTATCGGGACTGATCGCCGCCCGCACCCTGCTCGGCGCGGGTCTCACACCGCTGATCCTGGAGGCCGACACCCGGGTCGGCGGGCGGATCCTCACCGAGGACCTGGGCGGGCTGCCGATGGAACTCGGGGCCCAGTGGATCGGCGACACCCACCACCGGATGTTCGCGCTGGCCGCCGAACTCGGAGTGGAGACCTACCCGCAGTTCGACGACGGCGAGACGACCTACGAGCTCGCCGGCACAGGAGTGCTGCGCGGCAACGAGTTTCACGACCGCTTCGCCGGCGAGCTCGCCGAACTGGAGAAGGTGCTGCGCCGGCTCGACGGGCTGGCCACAGAGGTCGACCCCGCGACGCCGTGGACGGCGCCGCACGCGGCCGAGTGGGACGCCATCACCGCCGGCGCCTGGTACGACGCCCAGGGGTTGTCGCCGGTGGCCCGCACGCTGCTGGAGATCTGCACCGTCGGCATCCTGGCGGTCCCGACCGTCGAGGTGTCGTTCCTGCACCTGCTCTTCACCATTCAGACGTGCGGGGTCACCTCGGAGCTGTTCGCCGAATCCGAGGGCGGCGCGCAGACCACCCGGTTCGTCGGTGGCACCGCCGAGATCCCGAAACGGTTGGCGGCCATGCTGACCGAGCACCTCGTCCTCGACGCCCCGGTCCAGTTGATCGAGCATGGTTCCGACAGCGTCACGGTGCACTGCCGAGGCGGGCGGACGGCCCGGGGCCGCCGGATCATCGTCGCGGTCTCCCCGATGCTGGCCGGCCGGATCATGTACGACCCACCGCTGTCCGGTTACCGGGACCAGTTGACCCAGCGCATGCCGAACTCGGCGGCGATGAAGGCGTTCTTCGTCTACGACGAGCCGTTCTGGCGCGCCGACGGGCTCAACGGCCAGCTGATCTCCGACGTCGGGCCGGCCCGGATGTCCAACGACACCTGCATCCGGGGCGACGACCGCGGGGTGATCCTGCTGTTCCTGGAAGGCGAGCAGGCCCGCACCCACGGGCACTGGTCGGAGGAGGAGCGCCGCGCGGCGTTGACCGCCGAGCTGGTGCGCCATTTCGGCGAACGGGCCGCGCACCCGCAGCTCTACGTCGACGGCGAGTGGGGCAGCCGCCAGTGGACCCGCGGCTGCTACAACGCCAACTGCGGGCCGCTGGTGTGGACCACTTACGGTGCCGCGCTGGCCGAGCCGATCGGGCCGATCCACTGGGCCTCCACCGACACCGCCACCGAATGGAGCGCCTACATGGAGGGCGCGGTGCAGGCGGGTGAGCGCGCGGCCGCCGAGGTCATCGAAGCGCTGACGAAATAGTTTCTAGGCCAGCGTGATCGACAGCTCCGACATCCCGCGCAGTGTCACGTTCGGCTTGTAGACCGGCTCGGCGGCCAGCTTCGCATCCGGGAATCGCGACGTCAGCGCGGTCAGCGCGAGAGTGGCTTCCAACCGGGCCAGCGGCGCACCGAGGCAGAAGTGCGCGCCCTTGCCGAAGCCGAGGTGCCGGATCACCGGCCGGTCCGGGTCGAACCCGTCGGGCCGGTCGACATGGTCGGGGTCGCGGTGCGCGGCGGCGGTCAGCAGCAGGATGTTGTCGCCCTTCGGCACGGTCACACCGCCTGCGACATTTCCCCCGTCGCTTCGCTCGCCCCCGATCGTCATGTCCTGCCCCGCGATCCGGCCGACCAGTTGTACCGGCGGGTCGTGGCGCAGCGTCTCCTCGATCACCGCGGCGGCCCGTCCGGGATCGGCGGCCAGCGCCGCCCACTGCCCGTCGTTGCGCAGCAGCGCCAGGATCGCGTTGGCGATCAGGTTGACCGTCGTCTCGTGGCCGGCGGCCAGCAGCAGGTTGCAGGTCGCGACGATCTCGTCCTCGGTGAGCTGATCGCCGGATTCTTCGACGTGGATCAGCCCCGACATCAGGTCCTCCCCCGGGTCACGGCGACGTCGTGCGATCAGCTCGCGCAGGTAGGCGCGCAGCCAGCGTGCGGCCTGCATGCGCTCCTCGAATCCGCTGCCCGCCGAACCGGTCACCGAGATGAACGGATCGAGCGACTGCGCCAGCAGCGCCGAGGCTGCGCTGAACTGCGGCTCGTCCTCCAGCGGAACGCCGAGCAGGCGGCAGATCACCGCGACCGGAAGCGGATACGCCAGGCCTCCGATGGCCTCAAAGGTTGCTCCGGCCTCTGCCTCACGTAACAGCCCGTCGACCATCGTGACGATGTCGGGCTCGAGCGCCTTGACGACCTTCGGCACGAACGCCTTGCTCACCAGCCGGCGCAACCGGGTGTGGTCGGGCGGGTCGAGGAACAGGAATCCCGGCGGTCCGAACGGCCTCGCCTCGGCACCGTCGGCGATGGCGCGCTGCGCGGCGGTCGACTTCAGCCGGTCACTGGACGCATCCGGGTGGCGCAGCACCTCGTCGCAGTCGGCGTAGGAGGAGAACACCGTCAGGTTGTTCCCGGGCAGCTGCATCGGCCCGTGGGCCAGGATCTGGGCGTAGACCGGATACGGATCGGCGCGGACCTCCGGCGCCAGCATCTGCAGGAGCAGCGACTGCGGTTCCGCGGCGGTCGTCATGCTCTTATTGTGCACAAGTCTAAAAGGGTGCAGGTCAAAAACGCCGGCGCTCGCTACGCCTTGGCGTAGTACCGGCCGAGGACGTGCTCGCGCAGCTCGTCGAACCGGCCCTCGCGGATGGCGACGCGGATGTCGTCGACGAGGCGGATGACGAACCGCTCGTTGTGGATCGTGCACAGCGTCGCGGACAGCATCTCCTTGGCCTTGAACAAGTGGTGCAGATACGCGCGGGTGTAGTGCGTGCAGGTGTAGCAGTCACACTCGGCGTCGATGGGGGTGAAATCGCGCCGGTACCGCGATCCGGTGATGTTGAACCGGCCGTCAGCCGAGTACACCGCGGCGTTGCGGGCCACCCGCGACGGCGACACGCAGTCGAACGTGTCGGCGCCCGCCTCGATGGCGGCGAACAGATCGTCGGGCTCGCTGATGCCCAGCAGGTGTCGCGGCTTGTCGTCGGGCAGCTCGCTGCTCACCCAGCCGACGATGGTGGCGAGGTTCTGCTTCTCCAGCGCTCCCCCGATGCCGTAACCGTCGAACCCCCGACCCTCCTCGTCGACGATCTGCGTCAGGCCGCGGGCCGCCTGCCGCCGCAGGTCCTCATACTGCGCACCCTGCACCACACCGAACAACGCCTGCGGCGGCGTGTGCGAGCGGACCCGGGACAGCCGGCGGTGCTCGGCCAGGCAGCGCGCCGCCCAGTCGTGGGTGCGCTGCACGGAGCGCTCCTGGTAACCGCGGGTGTTGACGAGCGTGGTCAGTTCGTCGAACGCGAAGATGATGTCGGCGCCGAGTTGATGCTGGATCCCGATCGACACCTCCGGGGTGAACCGGTGGCTGGATCCGTTCAGGTGCGACCGGAACGTCACCCCGTCGTCGTCGACGTGCGCGAGCCGCGACTTGCCCTCGGCGATGATGTCGTCGGCCTGCACCCTCGACGTGTCCATCGCGAGCACCTTCTTGAATCCCACCCCCAGCGACATCACCTGGAAGCCGCCGCTGTCCGTGAACGTCGGCCCCGGCCAGTTCATGAAGGCGCCCAGCCCGCCGGCTTCGTCGACGACGTCCGCACCGGGCTGCAGGTACAGATGGTAGGCGTTGGCCAGGACTGCCTGCGCGCCAATCTCTTTCATCGTCTCGGGCAGGACGGCCTTGACGGTGGCCTGGGTGCCGACGGCGATGAAGGCCGGGGTCTGGATGTCGCCGTGCGGCGTCCGGATGGTGCCGGTGCGGCCGAGCCGGCCGGGAAGTTCGACATCCACCGAAAAGAAGGGATCAGGACTGAAGGGGCCGCTCACGCCGTAGATTCTGCACTGTGTACACACTCTGGCCGCTCGGCGCTCTGCTCGCCTGCACCGTCATTGCCGCACCGGCGCTCGCCGGATGCTCGTCGCAGCCGCCCGAGTACCAGCCGCCGCCCGGTGCGCTGGTCGCGGGCACCGCGCAGGTCACGATCAACGGCCAGGACGCCGGAACCACCGAATCGGTGCAGTGTGACCCGGCGGGTTCGCTGATGATGATGCGCACCGGTGACCCGGACGACCCCCAGGCCCCCGGGATCTCGGCCATGGTGGCCAGCGGCGACGAACTCGTCGTCCACGAGGTCGGGATCCGCGACCTCGGCGGCTTCACCGGCAGCTACAACGACGGCCTGGGCGGCGAGGCGACGGTGACGATGACCGGGCGCACCTACGACATCGCGGGGACCGCGGACGGATTCGACACCGGCAACCCGAGCTTCCGCACGACGGGAACCTTCCAGATCAAGATCGCGTGCTGAGCGCGCAATCCAAAAGAGACGTGCTGATCTCGCAATTCAAAAGAGACCTGTCGAGCCGACTTTTGTGTTCATACTTCTCGAGATGATCCGCCGGTCGGCGAATCACACGACCCAAAGGAGAACCGTGATGAAGCGCGAAATCCTCGTCGCCGTGGGCGGCGCAGCGATCGTCATGGCCGGTCTGTCGGGCTGCGGATCGGACAAGTCCGAGACCTCGGGCGAGACGTCGCAGGCGGCGGCGGCCGAGGGCAAGAGCACCGTCACCATCGACGGTGCCGACCAGGAGGTCCAGGGCACCGTCGTCTGCTCTGACATGGGCGGTAATACCAACATCGCCATCGGCGATGCCACCACCGGTATCGGCGTCGTGGTGAGCACCGGCGACGAACCCGCAGTCGTCTCGGTCGGTCTGGGCAACGTCAACGGCGTCACGCTCGGCTACCAGAGCGGTGCGGGCCAGGGCGAGGCGAAGGCCGAGAAGGACGGCAAGACCTACAAGATCTCGGGCACGGCGACCGGCGTCGACATGGCCAACCCGATGGCGCCGGTGAACAAGCCGTTCGAGATCGAGGTGACCTGCCCGTAGCTCAGATCCCGGTGTAGCCGGCGGCCGATTGCCGCAACTGCCAGATCTGCGCGGGGCAGAGTTCGTTGACGGCCTGGTTGATCAGGTAGCCCGCCTGGTAGTAGTCGGTGGTGCGGAAGTCGGCTTTCACCTGGTTCACCAGTTCGGCATAGCTCATCTTGGCGGCCACCCGGTCGCAGATGGTGCGTCCGTATCCGATCGCGGCGTCGGCGTTGGGGAAGTTGTACCCAGGGCGGACGTGCACGTTGACCAGATAGGCGACGACGTCGGCGTTCGCCGCCGGCGCCGCGATCAGTGAAGCTGAGCAAAGCAGGCCCGCCGACAACACTCCTACCAGCGATTTCATGGACCATGACCTTACGCCTCTCGGCGGCAACTGGTGGCAATGCCGGCAAGCCCGCCCGCGGCGGCCTGGCCTCGACCTAGGGTGTAGCCCATGAAGTTGATGGCTGCGATGGCAATTGCCGGTGCTGTCCTCGGCGCGCCCCTGGCGTTGTCCGGCACCGCGTCCGCGACGCCCAGCACCTGTGACGGCGCGGGCTGCGTCCCGTCCGTGAACCGCGACGCCCAGCCGGGTGCGTACTGCAACCAGAGCACTCGCTACAACTTCGGGCTCGACGGTTCGGGCAACACCCTGGCCTGCAACTCGAAGAGCATGTGGGTGGCCTCCCCGCCGCTGGTCGGAGTCCGCACACTGCGCTCGCCGTGCGGGGACGCGACCGGAGTGGCACAGAGCCCCGACGGGGTCCCGCTCAAGTGTGACGGCGGTGCGTGGAGCGCCGACTACTGGACGATGTTCTACGGCTGACGTCGCGTGAAGCCGCTGCCGCTGCGGATCAGCGGTAGCGTCGCGCTCGTCGCGAACCCCGGTGGCGCCTCGCACACCGCGGGTACGGCGTTGAGCACCTGCATCGCGGTCGCCACGTTCGCCGACCGCACGTGCTCCTCCATGCTGGCCGCCCGGCTGAAGCTCGCCAGCGAGACGAAGTGCGTCTGCATCGACGGATCCCCCTCGATCGTCAGCGTCCACCCGTGCCTGGGCTTGGGCCAGTGGCCGGGATACTCATTGCCCACCGTCCACAGCGTCTCGATCTCGACCAGGGTCTCCCCGTCGCGCAGCCCCCTCCAGTTCCAGCGCTGACCCGCCGTGGTCCCGGCCTGCAGCAGGTGTTCGAAGATCTGGTGGTCCTGTTGTGCGGCAACCGCTTCCACGGTCGCGGTGACCTCGTCGAGGTCGGCGTTCAGCGCGTCACCGAGGAACCAGACCTGTTCGGTGAAGATCGAGCTGTTGAATGCCAGGAAGTCGGTGGCGGTCGGGCTGATCGAGTCGACCGGCTCCCCGAAGGCCATGTTGTCGAACGTGATCCCGGTGCTCTCGTACACCGACCAGTCGGCCCGCTCCTGCAGGGTGATCTTGTCGATCGTGCGGCTCATGCCCGACAAGGCCAACGGGAGCACCCCGGACAGGTTGCCGGGATTGATGCCGCTGCCGTGCACCGAGCTTCGGCCCTTCTCGCACGCGGCGAGCACACGGTCGCGGTCGGCCGGGTCCATCCGCCGGGGATGGAACATGAACGCCGTGGTGGCCACGTTCTTCCCGCTGGCCAGCAGCGTGCACACGTCGTCGACGTGCGCGGTGCGCGGCGTGTAGAGCACACAGTCGGCGTCCAGCCCCAGGATGGCGTCGACGTCGGTGGTGGCGGCCACGCCGATCGGATCCCGGCCGAGCAACTCCCCGAGGTCGGCGCCGTCCTTGTCGTCGGAGTACACCCGGGCGCCGACGAGGCGCATGTCGTCGCGGTCGTCGAGGATCGCGGTCATCATTTCCGACCCGACAGCGCCTGTGCCCCACTGAATCACCCGATACACAGCCGGACCGTAGCAGGATTGGCGCCGTGACCAATCGTGTTCAGGAGCTGCTCGGCGTCGAGTTCCCCGTCGTGCAGGCGCCCATGACCTACATCGCGCGCGCCGAACTGGCGGCCGCGGTGTCCGAGGGCGGTGGCCTCGGCATGGTCGAGACGCTGACCCCAGAGGGACGCGAGGACCTGCTGCGGGTCCGTGACCTCACCGACCGCCCGGTGGCGGCGAACCTGATGATCCAGGGCTGGAAGCGTGACCCGTCGATCGTCGACACCCTGGCGGCCGCCGGGGTGCGGCACGTGTTCACCTCCGCCGGCGACCCTGCCCTGTTCACCGCGCGGCTGCACGACGCCGGGATGACGGTCGTGCACGTCGTCGGATCGCTCAAGGGCGCGCTGAAGGCCGCCGACGCCGGGGTCGACGCACTGGTGGTGGAAGGGGTCGAGGGCGGCGGGTTCAAGTCCGCGCTGGGTGCGTCGACGATGGTGCTGCTTCCGCTGATCGCCGACCGGGTGGACCTGCCGATCATCTGCGCGGGCGGCGTGTGCGACGCCCGCTCGGGGGCGGCGGCGGTGGTGCTGGGCGCGGAGGGCGTGCAGATGGGCACCCGCATGCTGGCCAGCGTCGAGGCCGCGGTGCACACCAACTTCAAGGATGCGATCGTCGCGGCCGACGACTCCGGGACGGTGCTGCTGGACGTCCCGGGCAACCCGACGATGCGGGTGCTGCGTACCGGGTTGGCGGCGCGGATCGACGAGCACCCCGCCGACGCGCAGCTGCTCGGGCGGATCACCGACCTGTACTTCGGGGGCGACATGGAGGCCAGCGTCGCCAACACCGGTCAGGTGTCGTCGCGGATCACCGAGCTGCGGCCGGTCGCCGAAATAGTGCGGCAGACGTGGCGCGGCATCGAATCGGTGCTCGACAGCGCGCGCACGCGGCTCGATTGAGCGCCGCCGCGATCGGGCACCCTCGACGGTATGGATGGTGACTACGACGACCCGGGGCCGGACGACACCCTCAGCCCGAGTGAATCGCTGGACTCCGACGAGGTCCGCAACGACGACGGCGACATCGTCGTCGATCCGCCCGACCGGTGGCTCGACGCGCAGGAGGACCGCACGCTCGACGAGAAGCTGGCCGCCGAGGTTCCGGATGTGGCGCCCGGCGGAGCGCCCCCGGACAGCCGGCCCACCCGGCGCACGGGCGGGCAGGTCGACGGCGCCCCCGAGGACGGGGACTCGTTCTACAACGTCGTCGACGACGACGAGAAGCAGCGGGTGTCCGGGGACGACGAGGCCGACCGCATCATCGAGGACTGACGCACGAGCAGGTGGTCAGACCCGTATGACGACGGGGCCGAGCTCCTCGTAGCGTCGCGCCTCCTCAGCGACGAGCTCCTGGCCGGTGACGATCGCCTCGAAGTCCTCGATCCGGGCGAACCGGCAGAAGCTGCTCTCGCCGAACTTCGAGTGCGCGGCGACCAGGACGGGCCTGCGGGCGACCCGGACCGCGGTGCCCTTCACCGCGGCGACGGCGGGGTCGGGGGTGGTCAGCCCGTGCTCGAGCGAGATCCCGTTGGTGCCAAGGAAAGCCACGTCGATCACCAGACTGCTCAGCATGTCGACCGCCCAGTGATCCACGGTCGCCAGCGTCCTGCCCCGCATCCGTCCGCCGAGCAACAGCACCGTCACGGTCCGGCTGTGGGCGAGCGCCTCGGCGGCCAGCAGTGACGACGTGACAACCGTCAGCTCCTGCTCGGCGATGCGTTCGGCGATCAGCCGCGGCGTGAAACCTTCGTCCAGGTAGACGGTTTCGGCACCGTGCAGCAGCCCGGTGGCCGCGGCCGCGATCCTGTGCTTCTGGGCCAGGTCCACCTGGCTGCGGTACTCGACGCCCGACTCGAAGGCAGCCGTCTCCAGCGGCACCGCCCCGCCGTGCACCCGTTTGAGCAGCCGACGACCCGCCAGAACCTTCAGATCGCGGCGGATCGTCTCGCTCGCGACGTCGAGTTCGGTCGCGAGCGAGGCGACGTCCACCCGCCCGCGGGTACGGGCGAATTCGACGATCCGGCTCTGGCGGGTATCGGAATCCACCAGGGTCACGCTACTTGTCGGCAGCCATCAGGATCGCCTTGACCTCCTCCGTTGTGGTGGCTTCCCGGAGCCGGGCAACGTCGTCGGCCTTGAGGAAGACCTGCGCGATCTTGGTCAGCAGGGCCATGTGGTCCTTACCGGCACCGGCGATCCCGACGACGAACTCGGCGGGCTTGCCGTTCCAGTCGATCGGTTCGGCGTAGCGCACGAAGGACAGGCCGGTGCGGCGGATGGTGTCCTTGGCCTCGTTGGTGCCGTGCGGAATGGCCAGCCCGTTACCCATGTACGTGGAGATCGAAGACTCCCGCTGGTGCATCGCGTCGATGTAGGCCGGTTCGACCGCGCCGGCGGTGACCAGCAGCCGACCGGCCTCGGTGATCGCGTCGGCGGCCGTCGTCGCCGCACCGTCGAGCACGATCGACGACAGCGGCAGCACGTCATCGGCCGGAGCCTCGGCGGGTTCCTCGACAGCTGCCGGGGCCCCGTCGCCGCCTCCGGTGTTGGTCTGCTTGAGCCTCTCGACGATCTCGTCGTAGCGCGGGCTGCCCATGAAGTCGTCGACCGAGACGTGCACGGCCGAGCCGGTGCGCTGACGGGCACGGGCGGTCAGGTCACGATGGGAGATCACCAGGTCGTAGGTGTCGCTGAGATTCGAGATCGCCGAGTTGGTCACCTTGACGTCGCCGAAGCCGGCCTGCTGAATCTTCCTGCGCAGCACCGACGCTCCCATCGCCGAGGATCCCATGCCGGCGTCACAGGCGAACACGATGCTCCTGATGGGTCCGGTCGAGGTTGCGACCAGCGCGCCTGCCACGCTGGACTTCTTGCCCTTCAGCGACTCCATCTCCGCGGTGGCCGCGGCCAGGTCCGACTCGTCGGTGGCTCTGTCGGTCTTGAGCAGCAGCGCCGCGACCGCGAAGGACACCGCCGCCGACCCGAACACCGACAGCGTGACGCCGAGGAAGCTGCCGCTGGCGGTCTGGGCGTAGACGGCGATGATCGAACCCGGCGCGGCGGGGGCACGCAGGCCGGAGCCGAAGAGCACGTTGATGAACACGCCCGTCATACCGCCGAGGATGGTGGCGACGATCAGCTTGGGCTTCATCAGCACGTACGGGAAATAGATCTCGTGGATACCACCGAAGAACTGGATGATCGCCGCACCCGGCGCCGAGGCGCGCGCGAGGCCGCGACCAAACGCCATGTAGGCCAACAGAAGTCCCAGACCGGGGCCCGGGTTGGCCTCCAGCAGGAACAGGATCGACTTGCCGGTCTCCAGCGCCTGTGTGGTGCCCAGCGGCGTCAGCACCCCGTGGTTGATCGCATTGTTGAGGAACAGCACCTTGGCCGGTTCGATCAGTATCGAGGTCAGCGGTAGCAGGTCGTTCTCGACCAGGAAGTCCACGGCGTTGCCGGCGGCGCGGGTGAACGACGACACGATCGGACCGATGCCGAAGAATCCGAACACCGCGAGGATCAGGCCGAGGATGCCTGCGGAGAAGTTGTCGACCAGCATCTCGAAGCCGGGTCGGATCTTGCCTTCCCACAGCGCGTCCAGCTTCTTCATGCACCAGCCGCCCAGCGGGCCCATGATCATCGCGCCGAGGAACATCGGGACGTCGGCGCCGGTGACCACGCCCATGGTGGCGATCGCGCCGACGACGGCGCCGCGGTTGCCGTGCACCATCCGGCCACCGGTGTAGCCGATCAGGACCGGCAGCAGGTAGGTGATCATCGGGCCGACGATGCCTGCGCCGTCGTAGGCGCCCCAGCCGCCGATCTTGGCGACCCAGCCGTCCGGGTTCTTCAGCTCCGCGAAGATGCCCTGCAGCCAGCCCTGCTCGATGAACAGTGCGGTGATCAGACCCCAGGCGATGAACGCGCCGATGTTGGGCATGACCATGTTCGACAGCGCGGTGCCCAACTTCTGCACGCGCACCCGTACCCCGGTCCGGGGTGGCGCGTCCTCGATGGTGGCTTGCGACATGGAAGTCCTCCGATCCAGATGGGCGCCGGCCGCAGTGGTGATGCCGGTCACATTCGACTCTGAAGCCCAGTAGACCGCACAACCGGGCATGTTTGCAAGCATTCGGTCAAAATCGGTCAGTCATTTCGGTGGTTTTATGCCCGATTGACCGTTAGAGTGCGGAAGAGCACACCGTTGAGAGGACTGCACCATGAAGGCTCTGCGCTTCTACGCCCCCGAAGATGTCCGGCTCGAAGACGTGCCTGAGCCGACCTGCGCGCCCGACGAGGTGAAGCTGCGCGTGCGCAACTGTTCGACCTGCGGCACCGACGTCAAGATCTTCTACAACGGCCACCAGAACCTGACCCCGCCGCGCACCATCGGCCATGAGATCGCCGGCGAGATCGTCGAGGTCGGCGCCGACGTGAATTCCACGTACGGCAGCAGCTGGCAGGTCGGTGACCGCGTGCAGGTGATCGCCGCGGTGCCGTGCGGCGAGTGCCACGAATGCCGCAAGGGCTGGATGGCGGTGTGCCAGAACCAGACCTCGATGGGATACCAGTACGACGGCGGGTTCGCCGAGTTCATGATCGTGCCGCGGCAGGTGCTCAAAGTCGATGGGCTGAACCGGATTCCGGACAATGTGGGGTTCGACGAGGCGTCGGCGGCCGAACCGTTCGCGTGTGCGATCAACGCGCAGGAACTGCTCGGTATCGAAGAGGGCGACACGGTCGTGGTGTTCGGCGCTGGTCCGATCGGCTGCATGCACATCCGTATCGCGCGCGGTGTGCACAACTGCGGGCCGGTGTATCTGGTGGACGTCAACGCCGCCCGGCTGCAGATGTCGGCCGACGCGGTGTCACCGGACGAGATCATCAACGGCGCCGAGGTGGACGTCGTCGAGAAGGTCATGGAGCTGACCGGGGGCCGCGGTGCCGACGTGGTGATCACCGCGACGGCGGCCAACGTCGCCCAGGAGCAGGCGATCGCGATGGCGGCGCGCAACGGGCGCATCTCGTTCTTCGGCGGGCTGCCCAAGACCAATCCGACGATCACCTGCGATTCGAACGTCGTGCACTACCGTCAGCTGCACATCCACGGCGCCAACGGTTCTGCGCCGGAGCACAACAAGCGTGCGCTGCAGTACATCTCGACCGGACAGGTGCCGGTCAAAGACCTCATCACCCGCCACATCCCGCTCGACGACGTGCTCGACGCGTTCCAGATCGTCAAGAACGGCGAGGCGATCAAGGTGACGGTGGAGCCAGCCCCTTAGCCGCGAATCCGAAGTTGTTGGCGACGTCCGGACGGATCCGCGCCAACAAGTTCAGGTTCGGCGCGGGGCGGCCCGGTCCGCCGCGGCCAGCAGCTCGTCCCGGAACAGCGGGTGTGCGATGGCGGCGAGGGCGTGGCCCCGCTGCTGCACCGTCTTTCCCTCCAGTTCGGCGGCGCCGTACTCGGTGACGATGACGTCGACGTGATGGCGCGGCGTGGTGATGATCGCGCCGGCCGCGAACTGCGGAACGATCCGCGACTGCAGGCGGCCGTCCTTCTGGAACGTCGACGGCAGGCAGATCAGCGAGCGGTCCGTCAGCTCGATGCCGACGCCGGCGACGAAATCCTCGGCGCCGCCGATCCCGCTGAACTGGTCGCCGGCGATCGTGTCGGCGACCACCTGACCGTGGATGTCGACGGCGAGCGCGCCGTTGATCGAGATCATGTTGTGGTTGGCGCCGATCACCTCCGGCGAGTTGACGATCTCGACCGGCAGGAACGCAACATCTTCGTTGCCGTCCAGCCACGCGTACAGCTCGGTCGAGCCGAACGCGAACGTCGTCACGCTCACCCCGTCGAACCGCCCCTTCGCAGTGTTGGTCACCTTGCCCGCGCGGTGCAGCTGCATACAGCCGTCGGTGAACATCTCGCTGTGCAGCCCGTAGCCGCCGCCGTCACCCTCGGCCAGCAGCGTGGCGATCTGGCTGGGGATCGAGCCGATCCCGGTCTGCAGCGTCGCGCCGGACGGGATGAACGCGACGGCGTGGCGGGCGATCGCGGTGTCGGTGTCGGTCGGCGGCGGTCCGGGAAGCGCGAGCGGGGCGTCCGTCGAGCGCACCAGGACGTCGATCTCGTCGACGTGCAGCGCGTGCCGGTGTTCGCCGTGACCGAACGTCCGCGGGTAGGCGTCGGAAACCTCGACCACGAGAAGCCGGTCCGGGTCCGCGCCGGCGCGACGCAACTCGCCGACCGTGCCGCCGGCATGCAGCGACAGCGAGCACCAGCCGTCGGCGTCGGGTGGCGTTGCGACCGTGGTCATCACACGCGGTGACTGATGTTCCATCAGCGGGCCGAAGCGGCGGAAGTCCGCGGGGGTGAAGTCGACGTCGGCGCCGGCGTCGCGCAACGCCCGTTCCAGCGGGCCGTAGAACCCGGACAGATAGTGCACGCCGGGCCGGGAGAACAGCTCGGTCCCGACGGCGAGCAGCGCCCCGTAGACTCGAAGGTCGGTCCAGTCGGTGCGGGCGCCGAGGGCGCGCAGGAACGCCGGCGGCTGACCGGGGCCCAGCGGTATCCCGAGACTGTCGGCGGGCGCGAGCCGGGCGGCGGCCTCTTCGGCGGTCAACTCCTGCGGCATGGCGGTAACCCTGCCATGCGGGAACTTCGTGTGTTCGCCATGCCTTCAAAGCCAACTCTCAATGGGCAGAGCGCGTTCTAATGGTTGGACAGCAGCGGAAGGACCTCACGCCGCCTTGAAACGGGGGTATCAGCGCACCATCGAAAGAGGAAACCCATGACCCACACGCCTGGTGACCTGCCCTCGCCTGACGAGTTCCGACGGAAGATGGCCCACCTCGACCGGGAGTTCGCGGATGCCCGTCGGTACCTGTCGATGTTGTGCGCCGGCGACAATGAATCGCTGAGTGCGTTGATGATGGAGATCCATCGCGGCGGACGGGCTATGAAGGTCCTGGCAGCGATGGCGGTACAGGCCCTCGACTTCGCCCAACTGTCGGCGGACCGGCTCGGCGGCGATGTGCAGAAGTGGCTCGACGAGTCGGTGATGACCCAGGACACCGCCGAGAATGAGCGCGACCAAACCGAACTCGGCGGCGAGTCGTAACCTCGGCCGACCATCTGCGACATCCCCGGGAGCGGCGATGAGCGGCGGCGGAGACCATGCCAGGCGTCAGTGCAGTTGTTGGTGCTGCCGCGGATCCGCTACGCCGACGGCAAGGCTCCGCCTAACCTCGGGGCAGGGGGTGTGATGGGGCGAGAAGCGGCGGGGCTGAACCTCCACGGCGAGGCGATGCTTGACGCCGTCTTCGAGCACCTCTACAACGCCATGGTCATCACCGACGCCGACTTCGACGGCGGCCCCTTTTTACAGCGCTGCAACCCGGCCTTCTGCGCGATGACCGGCTATACGGAAGAGGAGTTGATAGGCCAGTCCCCACGCATCCTGCAGGGTCCCGAGACCGATCGAAAGGTCATTGATGAGCTGGAGCGCAAGATCCGGGCCGGAGAGTTCTTCGAGGGCAGCACCATCAACTACCGCAAGGACGGCTTGTCCTACGTCGTTCAGTGGAACATCTCACCGGTGCGCGATGCCGACGGCGCGATTGTGGCCTACGTCTCGATCCAACAGGACATCACGGCGCGCCTTGCCGCCGAGCGCGAGCGCAGCCTGCTCGCCGAGGCCCTCAACGCCGCGACCGATCCGGTGATCGTCATGGACAAGAACTTCATTATTGTCTTCGCCAACAATGCCTTTGGTCGTGAGGTTGGGCGACCTGTGGACGACATTCTCGGGCATTCAGCGTTCGAGTTGAGGCCGCGAACCGCCGAGGGCTTGGCCGAACCGCAGATCCGGCGAGTCCTTGCCGAGGGCAGCCCCTATCACGGGGTGGTGTCCTTCGAAGCTCCGACCGGCAAACGGCTGCACGTCGACCTCAGCATCTCCAGCCTCATCGGCTATCACGATCCGAACGGTCACTATGTGGCGATCGCGCCGAACATCACCCACATGGTCGAGCAGCAGATGGTCCTACAGGAAATGGCCAATATCGATGCACTGACCGGACTGCTGAACCGACGCTCGGGGCAGATCGCCCTGGAGATCGAACTCCAGAAGGCTGCCGAGTCGGGCGCGCCGATCAGTGTGGCCATGGGCGACATCGACCACTTCAAGCGGATCAACGACCGCCTTGGGCACGCAGTCGGCGATGACGTCCTGCGATCGGTGGCAGGGTCGCTGCGCGACGGTTTGCGACGCAACGACGTCGCCATTCGCTGGGGTGGTGAGGAGTTCCTCGTCTTCCTCCCGAACACCCCGCTCGACGATGCAGTGCCGCTCACCGAGCGGATCCGAAACCACGTCGCGACCACCCCACAGATCGCATCCGACTCGGTGACGATGTCCTTCGGTGTGGGCCAGTGGCGACCCGGCGAGAGCGTCGCAGCGTTCGTCGAGCGCATCGACGCCGCCATGTACGAGGCCAAGTCCGGCGGGCGCGACCGAGTCGTCTCGTCCCCTTGAAGATCTCGTGGGGTGCAGGCTTGCGTGGATCCGCAGTCGCCACTGAGAAGTTCGGCGCGGGCCTGGTCGATCTCGCTGATCGATTATCGACGGAACAGCAGTAACTCAAGAAGTCCTCTCGATTGCACAAACGAGAGGATGACTATGGCGGTGGCGGAGGGATTTGAACCCTCGGACGGGGGTTACCCGTCACACGCTTTCGAGGCGTGCTCCTTAGGCCGCTCGGACACGCCACCGTGTGGCAGCTTACCGATGGACAGCTCATCGACCAAAACGTCCCGGGCTCGCCCGCCGGGTCTCACCGCTGGCCGGCGAAGAACTCCTCCAGGGGGGCCGCGCACTCGGCCTCCAGCACCCCGCCGCGCACCTGCGGCCGATGTGTCAGCCGGCGGTCACGCACCACGTCCCACAGCGAACCCACCGCGCCGGTCTTGGGCTCCCACGCCCCGAACACCACCCGCGCCACCCGGGCCATGACCAGCGCGCCCGCGCACATCGTGCAGGGCTCCACCGTGACCGCCAGCGTCGCGCCTTCCAGCCGCCACCCGTCGCCCAGCTCCCGCGCCGCCGCGCGCAACGCCAGGATCTCCGCGTGCGCCGTCGGATCGCCGAACTCCTCGCGCGCGTTCGCCGCCCTGGCCAGCTCCCTGCCGTCGGGGGCGAAGACGACCGCGCCGATCGGCACGTCGCGCGGCCCGGCCAGCCGGGCGGCGTCGAGCGCGGCGCGGATCAGTTCCTCGTCGGTCACCTGCTTCGGCTGAATTGCCGGTTCACCGGCCCAGGCGGTCCAGCACCGCCGACAGCTCGTCGGCGAACCCCATCTCCCGGGCGATACGGCCGACCTGCTCGTCGGCGTACAGGTCGTCGCTCTCGTCGAGGATCACTCCCAGCACCGCCTCCGGCAGACCGATGTCGGACAGCAGGCCGAGGTCCCCCTCCTCGAACGGGTCGCACCGCTCGAGTTCCTCGTCGTCGATGTCGGCGTCGAGCTTCTCCAGCACCTCGGCGGCGATGTCATAGTCAAGTGCCGCGGTCGCATCCGAGAGCAGCAGCCTGGTGCCCGACGGGGCAGGCCGCACGATCACAAAGAACTCGTCGTCGATGTCGAGAATCCCGAAAACCGCTCCGGCACTGCGCAGTTCACGCAGTTCGGTCTCCGCGGCGGTCAGGCTGGTCAGTGTGGCGGGCCGCATCGGGGTGCAACGCCACTTGCCGTCCTCCCGGACGACGGCCACAGCGAAGCCGTCCGGAACGTCGGTCACCCGCTCCTGCTTCTGTGCACTCTGCGCTCCCATGAGGCCTGAGGGTAGTCCCCCGGCAGTGCCTTGACCAGCAAGTCCGTGCCCTCCCGGCACCGTGAGCTTGATCGGGTGTGTCAACCTAGGCACGTGACGAAGACACCGGTGTGCGTGATCGGTCTCGGCCTGATCGGCGGTTCGCTGATGCGGGCCGCAAAGGCCGCCGGACGTGAGGTGTTCGGGTACAACCGCTCCGTCGAAGGTGTCGACGCGGCCCGGCTCGCCGGGTTCGACGCCAGCACCAACCTTGACGAGACGCTGGCCCGTGCCGCGGCCGTCGACGCGCTGATCGTGCTCGCCGTCCCGATGCCCGCGCTACCGCTGATGCTGCGCCACGTCCGAGAGAGCGCCGCCGACTGTGCCCTCACCGACGTCACCAGCGTCAAAGGTGCCGTGCACGAGGAGGTCGCCAAAGCCGGGCTGCTGGCGCGGTTCGTCGGCGGGCACCCGATGACCGGCACCGCGCACTCGGGGTGGGCGGCCGGCGACACCCGGCTGTTCGTGGGCGCACCCTGGGTGCTCAGCGTCGACGACCACGTCGACCCCGGGGTGTGGGCCACGGTGATGCACCTGGCACTGGACTGCGGTTCGTTCGTCGTCCCCGCCCGATCCGACGAACATGACGCCGCGGCCGCGACCATCTCGCACCTACCGCACCTGCTCGCCGAGGCGCTGGCCGCCACCGCCGGTGAGGTTCCGCTGGCGTTCGCCCTGGCCGCCGGCTCCTTCCGCGACGGCACCCGGGTCGCCGCGACCGCGCCGGACCTGGTGCGGGCCATGTGCGAGGCGAACGCCACCCATCTGCTGCCCGTCCTCGACCACGCGCTGCGCCTGCTGATCGACGCCCGCAATCAGTTGGCCCAGCATCAGCCGGTGTCGGAACTCGTCGAGGGCGGCCACGCCGCGCGGATCCGCTACGACAGCTTCAGCCGACCGCAGATCGTCACCACCGTCATCGGCGCCGAGGAATGGCGCGACGAACTCGCCGCGGCCGGGCGCGCGGGCGGTGTGATCAGATCCGCTCTGCCAGTCCGGGATAGTCGAGGATGAAACCGTCCGAATCGACCGTGACCACGGTTTCGGCGACCGGCGAGTGCAGCCTGATCCCACCGTCGACCGCGGCGTAACTGATCGTCTCGACGTCCACCGCCAGATCCGGCACCCGCACGTAGACGACCGGCACGGTCACCGAGCCGCCGTCCTTGTACACGCCGGTACGGCGGATCGGCAGCGCGTTGAAGAACGGGCTGAAGATCACGTCCACATCGAGCGCACCGTCATAGGCCGACCTGCTGGTCTGCCCCGAATGCTCCTGGACCAGCCACATGTTCTCCTCGTCACGCGCGATCGAGAGCTGACGCTCACGTTCGGCCAGTGTGACGGTCAGCGACAGCCGCTTGGTCGCCCCGGCCTCGTCGGTGACAAGGTCGTAGGACGCGCTGAACGCGGGGTGCGCGGATGTGGCGGCAGCCACGATGCGGCCATATGCCTTGATGCGGTCACCCGAGACCTGTACGCGCGCCGACTCCATGCGTGACACATCGTGTGCGCGCCATGTCAGAACGGCCCGCCAGGTACTCGCGTCCGAGCTATCGGCTTCACTCATGCCTCTACCGTAGGCGACGGGTTGCCTCGCTCGTGGCGGGCTTCCGAATCGGGCCGTCGACCGGCCCGCGACCGCGATTCCAGCGCCACCTCGTCGCCGAGCAACGGCTGCGGCATCGAGCCCGACCGGCGCAGTCTGCCCGACCCCGGGACCGAAGCCCACACCGCGAACGCGAGTGCCGCATCGAGGATCAGCGCCAGCGCGGTGACCATCAGGGCCCCCACCAGCGCGAGGTAGAACTCCCGCACCTTGATGCCGTCGATCAGGTATCGGCCCAACCCGCCCAGGCTGGCGTACGCCGCGACGGTGGCGGTGGCCACGATCTGCAACGTGGCGGTGCGCAGCCCGCCCAGGATCAACGGCATCGCGATCGGCGTCTCCACCCGCAGCAGGATCCGTGACTCCGTCATCCCCATCGCCCTGGCGGCGTCGACCACGTCCCGGTCCACGTTCGCGATGCCGGAGTAGGTGCCTGCCAGCAGCGGGGGGATGCCGAGCAGCATCAGTGCCACCGTGGGCGGGATCAGACCCAGCCCCCACAGAAGGACACCCAGCAACAGCACCCCGAGCGTGGGCAGCGCCCGCAACGCGTTGACGCCGGTGACGACGACGAACGTGCCGCGGCCGGTGTGCCCGATCAGCATTCCGAGCGGGACCGCGATGACGGCCGAGAAGAACACCGCGATGACGGTGTACTGCAGGTGCTCCAGGATGCGTGCGCTCAGACCCGCGGGGCCGCCCCAGTTCGCCGCCGTGAAGATGAACGACAGCGCCTCCTGCAGGAAGTTCACGTCGACGCCCCCGCCGTCGGGGATTTCGACGCCCCGGGCTGGACCCTGTTCCACGGCGTGAGCGCCTTGCCTATCAACATGATCAGCGTGTCGATGACGATCGCCAACACGAAGATCGCGATGATGCCCGCAATGATCTGATCGCTCTTGTTCGCCTGGTACCCCTCGGTGAACCAGGTGCCCAGGCCCCCGATGCCGATGACCGATCCGACCGCGACCATCGAGATGTTGGTGACGGCGACCACCCGCAGGCTGGCGATGAGCACCGGAAGCGCCAGCGGCAGTTCGATTTTCAGCATCCGAGTGAGCGGCCGATACCCGACCGCGGTGGCGGAGTCGAGCACCGCAGGCGACACCGCGTCCAGCGCCTCGGGAACCGCGCGCACCAGCAGGGCCACCGTGTAGAGCGTCAGCGCGACGATGACGTTGGCCTCGTCGAGGATTCGGGTGGGGATGATCAGCGGCAGCACCACGAACAGCGCCAGCGACGGGATGGTGAACACGATGCTCGCCGTGACCGTCGTCAGGCGGCGCAATACCGTCGTGCGCTGCACCAGGGCGCCCAGCGGGACGGCGATCAGCAGCCCCAGCAGGATCGGGATCAGCGACAGCCGAAGGTGGATCAGCGTCAGCGTCCACAGCGCGTCGAGGTGGGTGACCAGATAGCGCATCGGGTTACCCCTCTGCCTGCCTGGCGGTGCGCTGTTGGTCCAGCGCCGCCAACACGTCGTCGGCCCTCACCCCGCCGATCACCTGGCCGGCACCGTCGACGGCCACCCCGAGCCCGGCCGGCGAGGACAGCGCCGCGTCCAGCGCCAGCCGCAGCGTGCCGTCCGGCGGGAACAGCGAGCCGCCGGCAATGGTGCTGTCGTAGAGCGAACTTCCATTGCGATGCAGTTCGACGCCGGCGGCGTTGATCCACGCGTACGGGGTGCCGTCGGGCCGGGTCACCAGCACCCAGTCCCCGGGACTCAGTGCCAGGGCGTTGATCTCGGGTTCGGCGACGTGGCGGATGTCGTGCAGCGGCAAGCCGGTGGCATGAAAGAACTGCAGCCCCCGGTAACCGCGGTCGGCGCCGACGAATTCGGCCACCTCATCGTTGGCCGGGTTGGACAGCAGCCGCGCCGGGGCGTCGTACTGCTGAAGGACTCCGCCGCGGCCGAAGACCGCCACCCTGTCGCCCAGCTTGATCGCCTCGTCGATGTCGTGGGTGACGAACACGATGGTCTTGCGCAGTTCGCTCTGCAGGCGCAGGATCTCGGTCTGCAGATCCTCGCGCACCACCGGATCGACGGCACTGAACGGCTCGTCCATCAACAGGATCGGGGGGTCAGCGGCCAGTGCCCGTGCCACCCCGACGCGCTGCTGCTGCCCGCCGGAGAGCTGGGCCGGGTACCGGTCGGCGAGCTTGGGATCGAGCCCGACCCGTTCCAGCACCCCGAGCGCGGATCTGCGTGCGCTGCGCCGTGATTCGCCGCGCAGCACAGGTACCGTCGCGACGTTGTCAACGACGCGCAGATGAGGCATCAGGCCCGCACTCTGGATCACGTAGCCGATTCCGAGCCGCAGTTTCACCGGGTCGACCTTGGTGACGTCCCTGCCGTCCACGGTCAGCGTGCCCGAGGTCGGCTCGATCATCCGGTTGATCATCCGCATCGAGGTGGTCTTGCCGCAGCCCGAGGGGCCCACGAACACGGCCAGGGTGCCCTCCGGAACCTCCAGCGTCAGATCGTCGACTGCGACGGTGCCGTCCGGGTATCTCTTCGTGACGTGCTCGAAGTTGATCACGACATCCCTACTTCCCGATAGGCGTGTCGAAGCCGTTGTCGGAGATCCACTTCCGCGCCGCCTCGTCGGGGTCGACTCCCTGATTGCCCTCGACCGAGGTGTTCAACTCGATCAGGGCCTCGGTGGTCAGCTCGGCACTGACGGCGTCCAGCACGGTCTTGAGTTCGTTCGACATCTTCTGCGAGGCCACCAGCGGCACGACGTTCGCGGCCAGGAACACGTTCTTCGGATCCTCCAGCACCACCAGCGCGCTGCGTTCGATCGCCGGAGACGTGCTGAAGATGTTGGCCGCGGTGACCGTTCCGTCGGTCAGCGCCTTGACCGTCGCGGGACCGCCGCCGTCGCTGATCGCGACGAAGTTCGCCGGCGCGATGTCCAGGCCGTACTTCTCCTTGAGCCCCACCAGGCCGGTCTGCCGGGTCTGAAACTCCGACGGCGCACCGACTTTCACCTCAGCGGAATGTGCAGCCAGGTCTGCGATCGACTTCAGGTTCCAGCGCTGCGCGGTCTCCGCCGACACCGCGAGAGTGTCCTTGTCCTCCGCGGGCGACGGATACAGGATCGACAGGTCGCCCGGCAGCGCCTTCAGCAGGCCGAGCAGCACCGAATCCGGTGTCGTGGCTGCGCTCTCGGGGTCGAAGTACTGCAGCAGGTTGCCGGTGTACTCCGGGATCAGGTCGATCGAGTGGTCCCGCACCGCGGGGATGTATGTCTCGCGGCTGCCGATACCGAACTGGCGGGAGATCGTGAACCCGTTGGCCTCCAGCGCCTGGGCGTAGATCTCGGCGATGATCTTCGATTCGGTGAAGTCCGCCGAGCCCACCTTGATCGACTTGAGGTCGCCGGAGATCTCGCCGCCGCCGAGTGGATTGGAGCTGCCGCAGGCGCTGAGCACCGCTGCGAGAAGCGCGATGGCAACCGCCACAGCTGCGCGCCTGGTTCGTCGGGAGCAGATCATCCGAACGTCCTTTCAATCTCGCCGTGCCTGCGAGAAGGGCTGGGCCGACCTTACGTCACCGGCGTGGTGGTTTCATTCAAAGCGCATTAGGGCAAAGATGGAGCCATGACCAGCGATCCGTTCGCGTCGCCCGACCAACCGGCTGCCGACGCTCCGGCCACGCCGCCCATGGGGACCCCGCCACCGCCGCCGAAGTCCGCGGTGCATCTCACCCGCGCCGCCGCACTGTGGACAGCGTTGACACTGGGCTTCCTGATCTTGATCGTGCTGCTCATCTTCATCGCGCAGAACACCGAATCCGCGGAGTTCGCGTTCCTCGGCTGGCACTGGAGCCTCCCGCTGGGCGTCGCGATCCTGTTCGCGGCGGTGGCAGGCGGGCTGCTGACGGTCGCCGTGGGCGCGGTGCGCATGTTCCAGCTCCGCCGCGCGGCGAATAGGAACCTGAAAGGCGGCGTATAACGCTCAGGCGAGCTGCGACAGCCCGGCCGAGATGAGCGGGGCGACCGCCTCGCCCACCTTGTCGGTGTCGTCGACGACACCGGCTTCGCGCGCGCGATAGGCGATGCCCGCCCCGATGATGGCGAGCTTGAAGTACGCCAGCGCCATGTAGAAATCCCAGTGGTCCAACGGTTGGCCGGCCGCGCGCGAGTACTTGTCGGCCAGCGCGTCGGCGTCCGGGATCAGCTCGCTGGCCCACGCGGCGTCGGCGTGCACCAGGTTGAACATCGGATGGCGGTACACGCACATCAGCGCGGCGTCGCTGAGCGGGTCGCCGAGCGTGGACATCTCCCAGTCCAGCACGGCGACGACCTTGGTGGGGTCCTCGGCGTCGAGGATGGTGTTGTCGATGCGGTAGTCGCCGTGCACGATCGACGACCGGCTCTGCGGTGGCAGTGCCTCGCCGAGACGTTCGTGCAGCCTCCTGACGTCCGCGTCGCAGGGGTCGTCGGCACGCCTGACCAGATCCCACTGCGAACCCCACCGCCGCACCTGGCGCTCGAGGTAGCCGCTGGGCTTGCCGAAGTCGGACAGCCCGACAGCGTCGGGATCCACCGAGTGGAGGTCGGCCAGCACCTTGATCAGCGCGTCGACGCACTTGTCGATCGTGGCCTGGTCGCCGAGCGCGGCCAGCTGGTCGGTGTGGCGCACCACCCGGCCCGCCACGTACTCCACCATCTGGAACGGTGCGCCCAGCACCGAGTCGTCGTTGCGCATCGTGACGGCGCGCGCGACCGGCACCGCGGTATCGGCCAGCGCGGCGACCACCCGGTACTCGCGGGCCATGTCGTGCGCCGACGGGGTCAGACCGTGCAGTGGCGGACGCCGCAGCACCCACTTGGATGCGTCGTCGAAGACCAGGAACGTCAGGTTGGAGCGACCACCGGAGATGAACTCGGCGCGCAACTCACCGCTGCGGGGCACGCCGACGTCGCGCAGGTGTAGGTCCAGTGCGGCAAGGTCGAGGCCTTCGAGCTCAGTCACGGGAACTGTTTACCACCGCTGGTTTCGAGGCAGTAAGTCCCATACGTGTTCGGTGCCGTTGACGCCGGCCACCGCAAACCGGCCGGTGCGCGACGACAGCAGCCGCGTCACCGAGGCGTAATCGACGTGGAAGGACAGCAACCGTTCGGTGCGCAGTACGTGATGCAGCAGCACGTTGATGACGCCGCCGTGGCTGAACACCGCGACGGTGTCGTCGTGGCCCGCGCCGGCCACGAGGTCCTCGATACCTGCGGTGACGCGGGCCAGGAACGCGGCCTCGTCGACGGCGCTGGGCAGATGGCCGTCGATGAGTCGCTGCAGTTCCTCCGGCCTCTCGGCGGCGATCTGCTCGATGGGGATGTAGTGCGCCAGGTCGCGGTCGTATTCGGCGAGGCGGTCGTCGACCTCGATCGGCAGACCCAGCGCGTCGGCCACCGGCTGCCCCGTCTCGATCGCACGCACCTGCGGGCTGCTCACCAGACGCGTGATCGGGAAGCGGGCCAGCGCGTCGGGCAGCCGTTTGGCTTGTTCGAGCCCCTCGGCGGACAGGCTCGGGTCGGAGCCCTGCCCGGGCTCGCTCCGCAGGGGCAGCGCATGTCGGACCAGAAGCAGTTGCACCGTGACACCATATGGCCCGTGACTGCTTCGGGTGGATTCGCCGATCGGCTGTTCGATCTGACCGACCGGGTGGTGCTGGTCACCGGCGGCAGCCGCGGCCTGGGACGCGAGATGGCGTTCGCGGCGGCGCGCTGCGGGGCCGACGTGGTCATCGCCAGCCGCAAGTACGACGCGTGTGTGGCCACCGCCGACGAGATCGCGGCCGAGACGGGACGGGCCGCGTTCCCGTACCAGGTGCACGTGGGACGGTGGGACGAGCTCGACGGGTTGGTCGACGCCGTCTATGACCGGTTCGGCAAGGTCGACGTGCTGGTCAACAACGCGGGCATGTCGCCGCTGTACGAATCCTTGTCGTCGGTCACCGAGAAGCTGTTCGACTCGGTGGTGAACCTCAACCTCAAAGGCCCGTTCCGGTTGTCGGTACTGGTCGGCGATCGCATGGTCGCCGACGGCGGCGGCTCGATCATCAACGTCAGCACCCACGGCTCGATTCGCCCGGATCCGTCGTTCGTCCCCTACGCGGCGTCCAAGGCCGGACTGAACGCGATGACAGAGGCGCTGGCGCTGGCGTACGGGCCGGCCGTGCGGGTCAACACGTTGATGCCCGGACCGTTTCTCACCGACATCAGCGATGCCTGGACCTTCACCGACGGCGACACAAACCCGTTCGGGCACAGCGCCCTTCAACGCGCGGGCCAGCCGGCCGAGATCGTCGGCGCCGCGCTGTTCCTGATGTCGGACGCGTCGAGTTTCACCACCGGCTCGATCGTCCGAGCGGACGGCGGCATCCCCTGAGCCATCGACCCTGCCGAATCTGAAGTTCTGGCCGCGTCCGGCGCGAGAAGTCGACCAAAAGTTCAGTCTCGACGCACTAGGGCGTGATGATGTTGAAGCTCGGGTCCGGCTTGTCGAGCACCGACACCAGCGCGGTGAGAACCTCGGCGTCCCCGGCGATCTCCAGCCCCGGCGAGGTGGTGTCTCCCGCCGCCAGGGTGAGCAGCCGCAGCTTGTTCGCCAACCGGATCGTCACATGGGCCGACGCCTCGTCGGCGGCCGCCGCGCGGTAGACCAGCACGCCGTTGCGCAGCGTCAGCCGGTAATTGGTTGCGGCGGTACCCGATTCGCGGCTCGCCGCGGTACCCGATCCGCGGCTCGCCGCGGTACCCGATTCGCGGCTCGCCGCGGTGAGGAACGTCACGTCGACGGCCAGGTCGAGATCCCACGCGCGGGGCCCGTTCACGCTGATCGCCAGCACGTCGAACATCTGCTCCGGCGTCAGCTGGGCGACCATCGACGTCGACGTGGTCTGCGTCGGCGTGCCGAAATTGCCCACCCGCAGCTCGGTGGCACCGCCGAGGAAGAAGTTGCGCCAGGTCGCCGTCTCGGCACCGTAGGCCAGCTGCTCCAGGGTGTCGGCGTAGAGCGCCCGGGCGCCGGCATGGTTCTCGTCGGTGAACATAGCGTGATCAAGAAGTGTTGCCGCCCAACGGAAATCACCCTCGTCGAAGGCGCCCTTGGCCAGCTCGACGACGCGGTCGATACCGCCCATGGCCGCGACATAGCGTGGGCCGATGGCCTCCGGCGGATGGGGCCACAGCCGGGCGGGATTGCCGTCGAACCACCCCATGTAGCGCTGGTAGACGGCCTTGACGTTGTGGCTCACCGACCCGTAGTACCCGCGCGCATGCCACGCCCGCTCCAGCGCCGGCGGCATCGCGAAGGTTTCGGCGATCTCGATGCCGGTGAAACCCTGATTGAGTTGCCGCAGCGTCTGGTCGTGCAGGTACGCGTACAGATCCCGTTGCAGGGACAGGAATTCGACGATCCGGTCCTTACCCCAGGTCGGCCAGTGGTGCGAGGCGAACACCACGTCGGCACGGTCGGCGAACGTGTCGATCGCCTCGGTGAGATAGCCCGCCCAGCCGTGCGGATCCCGAACCAGAGCGCCGCGCAGCGTCAGCAGATTGTGCAGGTTGTGCGTCGCGTTCTCGGCCATGCACAGCGCACGGAAGCGCGGGAAGTAGAAGTGCATCTCGGCCGGGGCCTCGGTGCCCGGCGCCATCTGGAACTCGATCTCGATACCGTCGATGGTGTGCGTCTCGCCGGTCTCGCGGATGTCGACCGTCGGCACGATGATCGCCACCTCGCCCGTCGACGGGGTCTGCCCCAGACCGCAGCCGACCTGCCCCTGCGGTCCCCGCTCGAGCACCGTGCCGTACATGTAGGCGGCCCGGCGGGTCATCGCCGTGCCGGCGTAGACGTTCTCCTGCACCGCGTGCGCGGTGAACCCCTCGGGCGCCAGCACCGCCACCCTGCCGGCGTCGACGTCGGCCTGCGAGGTCACGCCCAGCACCCCGCCGAAGTGGTCCACATGGCTGTGGGTATAAATCACCGCCCGGACCTCGCGATCGCCGCGGTGTTCGCGGTACAGCGCCAGCGCGGCGGCGGCGACCTCGGTGGACACCAGCGGGTCGATCACGATGATGCCGGTGTCACCCTCGACGAAGGTGATGTTGGACAGGTCGAACCCGCGTACCTGGTATATGCCTTCGACCACTCGGTAGAGACCCTGCTTGGCTGCCAGCGTCGACTGTCGCCACAGGCTCGGGTGCACCGTCGTCGGGGCGTCTCCCGTGAGGAACGCGTAGACGTCGTTGTCCCACACCACGCGTCCGTCGGCGGCCTTGATGACGCACGGCTGCTGCGCGGCGATGAATCCCCGGTCGGCGTCGGCGAAATCCCTGGTGTCGTCGAACGGGAGGGTGGCGAGATGTTCCCGGTGCGCGGCTTCGATCGTGGCTGTGGGCGGCTTGCTGTCCATATCCGAAAGAGTGCCACGCGAGCCATCCCCGTAGTGCTTGACTGACCCGATGGATGTACGCCGTGTGGTCACCGGACATGATGCGTCCGGCAAGTCAGTGTTCGTCAGCGACGAGAAGGTCGCACCCCGGGTGCCGGTATTGCTGCCCGGATCCGAGTTCACCCTGCTGTGGGGCGGTGACACCACGCCGCAGTTTCCCGACGACGGCTCAATGCCGAGTTGGCACACCTACTTTCCGCCGATCGGCGGGTTCCGGTTCTCGATGTTCACGCTGCCGCCGGGAGCCGCGGCAGCGAGTGAACCGGAAGAGATCGATGCCGAGGCGGCGCTGGCCGACGCCGAGGAGAAGCTGCCCGGACTGCTCGCCTACATGGATCCCAGCGACGCGGGCATGCACACCACCGACACCATCGACTTCGAGGTGGTTCTGGAGGGCACCGTCATCCTCGAGCTCGACGACGGCGCCGAGGTGACGCTGCACCCGGGTGACACCGTGGTGCAGAACGGCACCCGGCACCGCTGGCGCAACCCCGGCGACGTGCCGGCCCGGCTGGCGCTGTTCGTCGTCGGGGCCGAGCACGCCAACGTCACGCGCGACTAACCGCCCCGTTCGGCAAGCCACTGCTG
>Ga0172382_10001650_pt1 | contig 39474 bp, 34 predicted proteins | sample Leawel138RmetaG_FD_122245 | JGI IMG/M metagenome (GOLD analysis project Ga0172382, IMG submission 122245) | Leachate microbial communities from a municipal landfill in Southern Ontario, Canada - Leachate well 138R metaG | ecosystem: Engineered > Solid waste > Landfill > Unclassified | place... | reverse complement strand
GACAGCGGATGCCCCAGCAGGGCATCGAGCCGTTGGATCAGAAGCGTACCGAGGTTGGATGGGCCCGCCATGGGGGACTCAGGCAAGAGGGGTTGGCTGCGGGGCGCCATACTGGCGCAGCAAGCTCTTTTTGCGCCGATCGTGCCCCAGCAGATGACCGAGACGGGCGATCTCCGGATTGAGCAACGCGCGCAGCCGGGCATCGTGTTCCAGTGTCCGGTGCAGCAGGCGCCGGGTTTGATGCTGGTTGGCGGGTGCCGTGGAAGGCAGGTCTTTCAGATCGTGGACGGCTTCGGCATAGTGCCCGTAGACGCCGAGAAGGTCGTCCCATTGGTAGGTACGCGCCAGGCTGAGCATCTTGCCGGACAGCAGGGCGATGTTCTGGTATTGGAGCAGCGTTCGGGCCTCGGGTATGGGAGACGATGGGGCGCTGGCGTGTGTCGGGGAATTCATGTCAGGTGACCTGTTGGCTGTTGAGCAAGGGCGTGAGCCCCTGGTATTCGGGGTCGATGGCGCTCTGCCAGGCTTGGGCAATGGGGCTCAGGGCGTTCTCGGCCGTCTCGAGGTGTTCTACGCTGCCGTGCAGGTTGGCCAGCATCAGGTGGCGGATGATGAGGTCGTAGCTGGCCCTGAGTGAAAGGGCCAGTTCACCGCCGCGGTCGGTATCCACACTGGCCTTGAGGCCCGATTCAAGAATGTCGATCGCCCTGGATATGGCCATGCCGCGGGCCTGCGTTTCGCTGCGGTGCATATGGTGCCGTGCGCGCCGGATTGCGCTGAGGGCGGCGCGCAGCAACAAGGAAACCAGGCGCTGCGGGGAGGCCCCGAGGACTTCGGTTTCAAGGCCGATCTGTTGGTAGCTGCGGCTGGCGCGCTGGGTGGGCCGGTAGGAAAAGGTGTTGGGCATGGGTCTCGTTCTCTGTGGCGGTGTGGACATGCTCGGCCCCAGGGGGGCGGGCGGTGGGCATGGCGGGCGTCAGCGGTTGGATGACTGGATCGTGCCGAGCGCATCCAGTTGCTGGGTCAGATAGCTGCTGAGTGAATTCATCTCGGCCACCATGCGATCCAGGGCCACGAACTGCCGCCGGTAGGTTTCCATGCGCTGATCGATGCGGGCCGATGCCTGCTGGTATTGCGCCTGAATGGCGCTGATCTGACGGTCCAGGCTTCTGGACGACTGATTGATCAGGCCGTCTTCGCCGACGAAAGCGCGTATCGTGTCGTTGACCTGCGCGGCCAGGCCTGTGGGCCCAGTGAAAAGAGCCTGGACGGCTGGCTTGTGTTCGGCCAGGACCTGGCCCAGCTTTTGTGGGTCCAGGCGCAGTTCGCCCGTGGCCGGATCGGTTGTGATGCCCAGCGCGCCGAGGCTGAATTCTGAGGCGCCCAGCGCTGTGTCGAGGGTTTTGCGCACCTGGGCCTGCACCGAGCGGGCCAGCGCATCGCCCGTTAGGACGTGTGCCTGGCCTTTTTGCGCGTCATAGGCGCTGAGTTGGCGCAAGGTGCGTTGCAGCCCGTTGTAGCCATCGACAAAGGCCTGGATGGCCTGTTCGGCCCGCCCGTGATCGGGCGCCAGGGTCAAGGTGTCGGTGCCTGGGCTGGGGCGGGCCAGAGTGAGCGTCAGGCCGTCGATCACGTTCTCTAGGGTGTTGGAGGGGCTGTGGACCATGACGCCGTTGAACTCTATCAAGGCATCTTGAGCCGCCCGCACGATGACGCCTTCGTCGGGTTGTGCGGCATCGAAGTCGAGCAGAGCGGCCAAGGTTTCGTTGCCTTCTATTGAAATCTGGCTGACGGCTGCCTGCGTGCCGGTCTGGCGCGTGCTGAGCAGGAGTTGATGCGGCGCATCGCCGCCTTGGTTGAGGATTGTTGCCTGGAGGCCCGCATCCGGATCGGCATTCAGGGCGGCGACCACGGATTTGAGCGTCGCCGGCTGATCGGGATCGAGGTCGACGCCGTAGGAGGCCCCACTGGCGAGCGTGATGTGGATGCGCCCGCCCACGCCCAGTTCGGTGTCGCGTTCGGCGATGCCGGGCAGGGCGATGCTTTGATGACGGGCAATTTGCACCACGTGCACCGCATATTGGCCGGGCGTGGCCTGACCAACGGCCCGGGCCTCGAATGCTTCCGATGGGTTGTGGACCCGGATCGCCTCGAAGCTGTCGATTTGGCCGACTTCCTGGGATGCCTGTTGAAAGGCCACCAGCGCGCTTTTCAGTTGGCCGTAGGCGGACAGGCGCGTCTGGGCCTGATCGGCGCGGGTCTGGATGAGGGCCAGCGCCTGCCGTTCGTTGGTACGCAGGTTGTTGAGCAGGTCATCCAGGGGCAAACCGGAGAGGCCCAGCGAAGAAATGGTAGCCATGGGGACACCTTTCAGATTTCAGGAGGGTATATCTATATATACGGCTGTTTATTCTGATTCTTTAGGAAAAAATTCGAACGCCGAATTTGCCGGGGAAATCCCTGCTGATCCAGGGTATGGATTTGAGGGCTTGCGGGCATACTGGTCCAATGAAAGCATCCGTTGGCTCCGAGAGCGAGGCCCCCGCTGCGGGCGCCCGCGAAAAGCGTCGTGCCCGGCAAGCAGTGGCCCAGGCAGCCGGGCAGTCGGTCGAGACCCTGGTCGAGCAGTATGCGCCAGTGGTTCGTCGCCAGGCGCTGATACTGGCTGCCCGGGTGACGCCGAACATCGACCTCGATGATCTGATTCAAGCCGGGATGCTTGGCTTGCTGACGGCCGCCCGGCGTCAGCTCGATACGCCGCAGCCCAACTTCGAGGCCTACATGAAGGTGTGCGTTCAGGGCGCGATGATCGATGTCATGCGCGAGACGGACTGGCTGCCGCGCAGCGTGCGCAGCAAGGCGCGAAAGATCGAAGCAACGATGGTCGAATTGCATCAGGCCCTGGGCCGGGCGCCATCCGAAGCCGAGACCGCGCAGGCCATGGCGCTCAGCATCGAAGAATACCACCGGCTGCTGGAGTCGGCGCAGGGCGTTCAGGTGGTGTTTTATGAAGACATCGAGCCCAGCGAGGACACTTTCGAGGTCGAAGAATCCATTTTGGCCGACACACAACCCAGCCTGGGCCTGAACCCGTCCGACACCGTCATGCGGATGCGCTTGCGCGACGCATTGATCAAAGCCATCGAAGACTTGCCAGAGCAGGAAAAGCGCTTGCTATCGCTGCAATTCGACCATGCGCTGAATCAGAAAGAGATCGCGGTGGCCATGGATCTGAGCCCCGGGCGGGTGTCTCAGGTGCGCAATCAGGCCATCATACGGTTACGCGCTTCATTGGCCCGGTGCGGCTGGAATCCGCACGAACCGCTGGCCGACTACACCGGTTTGCTTTAGCGCCGGGTCTGGCGCGCAACGGATCAGTGTTTCGGCCCGCCTGGCGGGTTCTGGCCGTCGGGTACCGGCCCGTAGTCTTCCACCATGTGCAGGGTTTGGGTGGTTTGTGTCTGGCTTTCGAGCCACGTCTGGTTGTAGAGATCGATCTGCTCTGGGGACCAGCTTTGCGTGTCGGCGTTTTCGAAGTCCAGGACCGTGGCCAGCAGATGGCCCAGTTGCCCTTCGCGCGAGAGTACCGCTTGTACGATTTCCCGGGATAGCGCCAGTTTGCCCAGCAATTGCTCGAGCGGCTGGCCCAGCAGATCGCCCATCATGGACAGCAGGCCGGTCAGGAACGCGGAGTCTGAATGCCCGCCCTGCTGAGAGGCGGCCAATTGCTCGCACATGCTGGCTCGTGTCAGGGCCTGGCTCATCAACAGTTTGCTGGCAGGCCCGTTATTGGCCAGCAGCAGGGTGATGGCCATGTTGCGCACCCGACGCAGGCCCAGGATCTGCACGGCCTGGAATACGTTCTTGATCTGGCCGTGGTAGTGAAAAACGGCAGAATTCACGTAACGCAGAAGCAGGAAGGTCAGTTGCGCGTCCTGCGTAATGATGCGCTCTATTTTTCGGGTATGGGTGTTCTGCCTTTGCAGCTCTGCCACGAGATGCAGCAGGGCCAGGTGATTGTTGCCCCGCAGCCCCGCGTTTTCCGCCCGTGTCTGTGCCTGGGCATAGAAATAGCCCTGAAAGAGCGTGAACCCCATGTGCCGCAGGCGTTCGAAGGTATCGTAGTCTTCGACTTTCTCGGCCAGCAGGGTGAGCCCGCGATCCTGGCATGTGACGACGGCGTCTGTGTCGAGCGGTTGCAGCAGGTCGAACTTGACGATGTCGGCGTAGTCCAGCAGCGGTTGGGTCTGTTCGTTGAGCACGAAATCGTCCAGTGCGATCTTGAACCCCAACGAGCGGATATGCTGCAGCGCATCCAGCACCTGGCGGTCGATGGTGACCGTTTCGAGTACTTCGACCACCAACTGCTGGGGGTCTGGCGGCAGAAGCTCGGGATTCAGCAGCCAGTGACGGGGCGTATTCAGGAATACCTGCCGCTTGCCCGACAGGTTCTCGAGGCCGATCTCGTAGAACGCCACGTGGCTGACGCGCGCGGTGGCGACCGCGGCCTGATCGGGGGTAATGGATGCCGATGTGGCCGAGGCGCTGCTTCGATACAGGATCTCGTCGGCAACGTGGTTGAGCTCGCCATCGCAAATTGGTTGCATCGCGATGCAGTATTTCAGCACGGACAAGTCACCCTCGATGTGGATGCAATCGACATGATAATCCACCAGTATATCGATTGCCGGCCAGTGTCGGCCATCAGTGTTTTTGCGAGCCTGGGCCCCCCTGCGACGCCGGACGTAGGATCGCTTGCATTGCAATGGCTGAAATCCGCTAAGATTGAGCGTTTAACGCTTCATCATTGCCTGGCATGCCGACCGCACCCTTTCAGCCTATCATCGAATCCCTTCTGGATACCGACCTGTATAAATTCACGATGTGGCAGGCGATGTTGCACCGTCATCCGTCTGCACAGGCCGAATACCGCTTCATTTGCCGCCAGCCGCCCGCGTTTCCGCTGGCCGAGCTGGCACCCGAAGTCGAACGGCAGATCGACGATCTGTGCACCTTGCGTTTTCGCCCAGACGAGCTGGATTACCTGAGATCCCTGCGGTATATCAAGTCTGATTTCGTCGATTTTCTTTCGCTGTTTCATTTCCAGCGCCACTTCATCCGCATCTACACCGAGGGCGAGTCTCTGCATATCGTGGCGCAAGGGCCGCAGGTGCACGTCATGGGGTTCGAAATTTTCGTGTTGGCCATCGTCAACGAGCTGTATTTCCGTCGGTTCCATTCAGCCGAGGTCTTTGCACAAGGGCGCCAGCGCCTGCAGTCCAAGATCGATATCCTGCAAGAATTTTCCCGAGAACCAGCCCGGCGGTTTCCGTTGCTGATTTCAGATTTTGGCCTGCGCAGGCGGTTTTCGAGGGCCTGGCAAACAGAGGTGTTGCAGACTTTGCGCGCCAGCGTGCCCCAGTACGTTACGGGCACGTCGAACGTCGCGCTGGCCAGGGCGCTGGACGTGGTCCCGGTCGGCATCATGGCCCACGAATACTTGCAATCGTATCAGGCCTTCGGTAAGGTGCGGCTGCGTGATTTTCAGCGCGCGGCACTGGAGGACTGGGTGCAGGAATATCGGGGCGACCTGGGGATCGCCCTGACCGACGTCGTCGGCATGAAGGCTTTTCTGGCTGATTTCGATCTGTACTTTGCCAAGCTCTTCGACGGCTTGCGGCATGATTCGGGCGACCCGATCGAATGGGGCGAGCAGGCCATCGCCCATTATCATGCCCTGCGCATCGATCCGGCGAGCAAGCGGTTCGTGTTTTCCGACGGGCTGGATCTGCCGCGCGCACTGGCGATCTACAGGCATTTTGCCGATCGGGTGCAGCCGGCCTTTGGCATCGGTACCCATCTGACCAACGACCTGGGGCCAGAGCCGCTCAACATCGTGATGAAATTGTTCCGCTGCAATGGCATGCCGACGGCCAAGTTACCCGACAGCCCCGGCAAGGAGCATTGTACGGACGCAACCTTTCTGGCGTATCTGCGCCAGGTCTTTGGGCGGGCCTGAGCAGGCCCGCAGCAGGAAAACATGCCATGAACCAGCCATCCAGGAAGGTGGTGCGGTTCGATCAGTGGATCGACCGCAGCTTTGACCGCATTTTGTCCGAGGCGCCGGGCGTGTCGCTGGACGTGGCCCGGATCGCGGACGGGGCGGTGGCCAATCGCGCACGCCTGGCGGCGGCCGACGTCTATCAGATTTCGTCGGTACGCGACGAGGTGCCTGCCGCCCTGCAGGTATCGGCCGAGCTGCTCGCGCAGTGCCCGCAACTATTGTGCGTGTCGACCACCGGCGCAGGCTATGACACCGTGGACGTGCAGGCGTGCAGCCACGCGGGGGTGCTTGTCGTGAACCAGGCGGGGGCCAATGCCAACTCGGTGGCCGAGCATGCCTTGTGCCTGATGCTGGCCGTCTCCCGGCGCATTGGTGAATGCGCCTGGCGCATGCGCCACGACACGGGTTACGCCCGCGAAGACCTGATGGGGCATGAGTTGCGGGGCAAGACCTTGGGCATTGTCGGGTTGGGCCACATCGGCCGCCTGACCGCGCGCATGGCCGCCGCATTCGGCATGCGGGTGATGGCTTGCGATCCTTATCTCGATGCCGCTGAAATCTCGGCGCGTGGCGCTGAAAAGGTCGGGTTGGCCGAACTGCTGGCCGTCGCCGACATCCTGTCGGTGCATTGTCCGCTGACCGCCGAGACCCGTGGCCTGTTCGATGCGTCGGCCTATGCCAGCATGAAACCGGGCGCGATATTCATATCCACCGCCCGTGGGGGGATTCACGATGAAAACGCCCTGCAGGCCGCCCTGGCGTCGGGCCACCTGGCGGGGGCGGGCCTGGATGTCTGGGAGACCGAGCCCCCCGCACACAGCCATCCGCTGCTGGCACTGCATAACGTCATCCCCAGCTACCACATCGCCGGGGTCACCCACGAGGCGCGTCGCAACGTGGCGACCATGGCTGCCGAGCAGATTCTGTGCCTCATGGCTGGTCAGCGTCCGGCCCGGATGATCAACCCCGAGGTCTGGCCCCGCGTGCTCGAACGCCTGGATCGTTCGTGATCATCCGGCGCCCGGCGCGTTCCCCGGGAAAGCGCCACGGCACGGGCGCGGGACGGCAAGGCGTGGCAGTTCAGTTCAAGGACGCGGCGGCTCAGTTCAGGTCGAGTGGCGCCAGGTCGAAGGTCGGATCCAGGCCCATGATCTCGATTTTCACCGTGTCCGGATCCACACCGGTGTGATCGTCGCTGACTGTGGCAAGGTTGGGGAAGGCGACCAGGATGGCCACCATGATGGCCTGCAGGACCACGAAGCTGACCCCGGCCTTGTAGATCTCCCCCGTCTTGATGCCCCGGATCCGCTTGCCGGTCACCCGGTCCGTGTAGTCCTTGGCCGGAGTCACAGAACGCATGAAGAACAGGGCGAAGCCAAAGGGCGGCGTCAGGTAGCTGGATTGCAGGTTGATTCCCAATATCACGCCGAACCAGATCAGGTCGATCCCCAGGGCGCTCGCCGCGGGTGCGAGCAAGGGAATCAGGATGAAGGCGATTTCAAAAAAATCCAGAAAACACCCCAGAAAGAATACGATCAGATTGACCAGGACCAGGAATCCGATCGTTCCGCCAGGGGTGAGCAGCAGGAGGTCTTCGACCCACTTGTGGCCGTCCACGCCATAGAACGTGAGCGAAAATACGCGTGAACCAATGAGGATGAACAGCACGAAGGCCGACAACCGGGCGGTGGAGTCGATGGCTTGGGAGAGCACGCCGAAATTGAGCCGCCGCTTGCTGAGGGCCAGCAACAAAGCCCCCGCAGCCCCCATGGCGCCGCCCTCGGTGGGGGTGGCAACCCCCAGGAAGATCGTGCCGAGCACCAGAAACACAAGCGCCAACGGGGGCACCAGGACGATGATCACCGCCTGGGCGATGTTCGAGAGCAGGCCGAACTTGTAGCGGCGATCCAGCAGGGCCACCAGGTAGCCGACGGCGAAACCCAGGGTGGCGCCGTAGATCTGGCGGTCTGTTTGCAGCATGTCCGGGTTCAGCATCCCCAGGGCGGTATAGAACCCGTAGCTGCCTACGACGATGGCCCCGAGCAGCACCAGCAGGGATGTGATGGCAATACGGCCGTCGGCTTCGGTCAGGTGTCTGGCTTCGGGTGGCAAAGCGGGCGCGATATGGGGGTTGATCAGGCTGCGCACGAACACGTAGAGTGCATACAGGCCGGTCAGGGAGAGCGCCGGAATGAGCGCGCCACGGTACATGTCGCCGACCGAGGCCCCCAGTTGGTCGGCCAACACGATCAGAATGATAGAGGGCGGGATGATCTGCGCCAGCGTACCCGACGCCATGATGACCCCAGTGGCCAGGTTTCTGTCGTACCCGTAGCGCAACATGATGGGCAGTGCGATCAGGCCCATGGAAATCACGGAGGCAGCCACGATCCCGGTGGTTGCGGCCAGCAATGCGCCCACGAAAATCACGGCATATCCCAGCCCGCCACGCACCGGGCCGAAGAGCTGGCCAATGGTGTCGATCAGGTCTTCGGCCATCCCGGATCGCTCGAGAATCGCGCCCATCAGCGTGAAAAAAGGGATGGCCAGCAATGTCTCGTTGGACATCACCGCCAGGACGCGGCCTGGTAGGGCACCCAGGAAGTTCGTGGTGAAGAGGTCCAGCTCGATGCCCGCCCAGGCAAAGAAGATACCCACCGCAGACAATGAAAAGGCAACCGGGTAGCCCAGCAAAAGAAACACGATCAGGCTGGCAAACATGATCGGCGCCATGTTTTCGATCAGGAAGGCAGTCAGCATGATGGGCTATCGGTCCTGAGAGGGAAGGCTTTCTTCGGCCAGGTCCATTTCGGGCCGATCAGGTGTGTCGGAGTTGAGTTCGGCGTCATCGAGTTGCCCTGCGAGCACGGCCACCCGCTTGATGATTTCGGAAAGGGCCTGTACGAACAGCAGGGCGAAGCCGACCAGAATGATCAGTTTGGCAGGCCATACCAGCAGCCCGCCCGCGTTGGCCGAACCTTCCCGCTGTTGGTACGATTCGAGCGCAAAAGGGATGCACTCGATGACCATCAGCACGGTCAGGGGCAGCAGGAAAAACAGGTGGCCGAACAGGTCGATCAGGTCGCGGGTGCGCTTGCTGAGACGGCTGGACAACAGGTCAATGCGGACATGGCCGTTTTTCAGCAAAGTGTAGGACGCGCACAGCATGAACACGGCACCAAACAGATACCATTGTGCGTCCAGCCAGGCATTTGAGCTGATTGAGAACACTTTGCGGACCACGGCGTTGGTCGCGCTGATCAGGACGGCCAGCAGCAGCAGCCAGCCACTGGTCTTGCCGATCCAGGTATTGACGGTGTCGATGGCCTGGCTGATTCTGAGTAGAAAGCCCATTCAGGCGGCTCCTGGTTGAGCGTCCGGATGAGCGGCGGGCGATGCCGGCCCACCCGGACGCAACATGGCAACGCGTCGTGGGGGCTTAGCCTTGTTGGCGCAGTTGGCGGTTGATCACGCTGTCATAGGCGTATTCGGATACTTGATTCCAGAGCGCGGCATCTTTCTGGAATGCCTTCTGGCTGAGATAGAGTTTCTTGAATTCGGGATTGGTGTCCGCGAGTTCTTCGTAGAGTTCCATCGTCGCCTTGTAGGCAGCATCCAGGACCTCGGGTGGGAAGGCGTGGAGCTTGACGCCCGATGCCACCAGCTTGCGCAGGACGGGTGGGTTGACGACGTCATAGCGGGCGATGCTGTCGATATTGGCCTCGGCTGCGCAGGACTTCAGAATGGCTTGGTAGTGCTTCGGGAGTTTGTCCCACTCGGCGGTGTTGATGAAGAAGTGCTGCATCGAGGTGCCATCCCAGAATCCTGGATAGTAGTAATGCGGCGCCACTTTGTAGAGGCCCAGCTTTTCGTCGTCATAGGGGCCGTTGAACTCGGCGGCATCGATGGTGCCGCGCTCGAGTGCCGGATAGATGTCGCCCGCGCCGATCTGTTGCGGCACGACGCCGATCTTGACCAGCGCCTGGCCCCCCAGGCCGGAGAGGCGGAATTTCAGCCCTTTGAGATCGTCCAGCGATTTGATTTCATTGCGAAACCAGCCGCCCATTTGGGTCGTGGTGTTACCGCCCGGCAAAGCGACGATGTTGTATTTGCGATAGAAGTCTTCCAGCAGCTGTTTGCCTTCGCCGTGGTAGGCCCAGGCGTTCTGCTGGCGGGTGTCCAGCATGAATGGCGCATGCGTGCCGAACGCAAAGGCGGGGTCCTTGCCCGTGTAGTAGTACGAGGCCGAGTGGCACATCTGCACGGTGTTGTTTGATGCGGCATCGAAGGCCTGGCCGCCCGGCACGATTTCCCCGGCTGCAAAGACTTGAATCTGGAATTTGTTGTCAGTGGCGGCCGCGACGGCATCCGAGAGCACTTCGGCGCAACCGTAAAGAATGTCCAGGTTTTTCGGGAAGCTGGACGTACAGCGCCAGCGTATGACTTCGTTACCTTGCGCGAGGGCGGGCGTACCGATGGCCGCCAGGCCGCCGACGCCGGCTGCCGATGCGACAGCTTTGTTGAGGAAGGAACGGCGGGTGGTCATGTGAGTCTCCTTTTGGTGGTGTACCGCGGATTTGCGGCTTCAGTGGACTTTCAGGCTCCGGTCCAGCCCGCGTACCAGCGGCAGGATCCGATCCAGGGTGGGGCAGGGCACGCCGGCTTCGACGGCGAGTGCCTGAGCCTGCCCCAGGATGGCTTCGACCTCGAGGGCGCGTCCCGCGAGGACGTCTTGCAGCATGGAGGGTCGCAACCCCTTGACAGCCGGGGCGCCACCCTCGGAACCGCCCCGGCGCAATTGTTCCCGAGCCGCGTCGCGATGGCTGTCGAGGCGGCAACCCTGGCTCGAGGCGATGGCGATGATTTCATCGATGAGGGCATCGGCCAGGGCCAGGAGCTCGGGATCTTCAGCCAACCCATCGACGGGCAGGCGGGTCAGGGCGCACAAGGAGTTGAGCGAGGCGTTGCGCAGCAATTTGGCCCAGATTTCGGTCCGTATCTCGGTGCTGGCCTCTGCCTGCACGCCACTGTTGCGCAACAGGGCGACGATCCCGGCCAGGCGTTCGCTGTTCGAGGCGTCTGATTCGCCCAGCACCCATCGATTATTGCCCAGGTGGCGCACGACCCCCGGGGCGATCACTTCGTTGGCCGAATAAACGACGCAGCTGAGCGCCTGGCCCGGGGTGACCAGGCTCCAAAGCCGGCCATCGGGATCCAGCAGCGGCAACGCGGCGGGCTGCGCGGTTCCGTATTTCCACCACCAGGGTATGCCGTTGGCGGCAAAGACCGCGCAGCCGCCGTCGCGTATCAGGTGGCGGATGGCAGGCGCTGCACCGGGTTGCGCCATGACTTTGAGCGTGACGAGCACGACATCTTGTGTCGGCAGGTCATGGGGCTGGTCTGTGAGGTGCGCGGGCCGCACCGTGATTGTTTCATCGGGCGCTTCGAGACGAATACCCTGGCGTCGAATGGCCTGAAGCTGGGAGCCCCGGGCAATCACGCTGAGATGGGCCTCGTTGGCCTGGCCGATCCGGGCAGCCAGATAACTGCCTACGGCGCCGGCCCCGAAAATACATACTTTCATGACAGGCTGTGGTGTTTTTGGACGCGATGGGCCAAGCGCGGGCGGCCGTCGTTGCGTTTCATACCGCACCGGACAGCGCCTGGCTCAACAGTAGTCGCATGCCTTCGCGGTTGGGTGTGCGCGGGTTGACGGGAATATTGCCAGAGGTCAGGGCCTCGTCGATGAGGGTGTCGAAGTGCGGCTCGGTGACGCCAAAATCGGCCAATGTCTGGGTCAGGCCGATGTCCCTCTTGAGCCCCTGTACCGCAGAGACCGCACGTTCGGCAGCGGCGCGTTCGCTGATGCCGTGCGTGTCTTCCCCGAGAAGCCGGGCCACCCGGGCGTAGCCTGCTACATTGGCGGGCACATTGTACTGCATGACGGGCGTGAGCATGATGGCATTGACCAGGCCATGCGGTATGTGAAAGCGATTGCCCAGCGGCAGTGCAAACGCGTGGGCGAGGCCCAGCCGAATGCGGTTGAAGGCCAGGCCCGCCAACGTACTGCCGACCAGCATCTGGCTGCGGGCCTCGAGATCGTCGCCCCGCAGGACGGCATGGCGCAGGTGGGCACCGATCAGTTCGATGGCCTTTTCAGCCTGGGCGGCTGCCAGTGGGTGGCACGCTTTGTTGACCAAGGACTCGATGGCATGCGTCAGGGCATCCATGCCCGTGGCCGCTGTGACGGCCGGCGGCAGGCCCAGCGAGAGTTCAGGGTCGAGCAGGGCGATGCGGGCGCTATTGTTTTCGCTGCCTATGTTGACTTTGCGGTTGTTTTCGGAATCCGACAGAACGGACCAGACGGTGACCTCGCTGCCGGTGCCCGCTGTCGTGGGAATCGCGATGACAGGGGCCGCCCGGGTCGGGATCTGATCGACGCCGAAGTAATCGCTGATGTCCCCGGTATTGGACAGCATGGTGCCAATGGCTTTGGCGACGTCCATGACACTGCCGCCCCCCAGGCCAATGACCCCGTTGCATGCCTGGGCGCGCGCGAGTTCTGCGCCCTGGCGTACCGAGCGGACGTCAGGATCGCTTTCGATGTCGGAGAAAACCGTATGGGGAATTTGGGCGGCCGCCAGAACGCGGGTTACGCGCTCGACGAGCCCGGCCTGCACGATCCCTGGATCGCAGGCGAGCAGGGCGTGCTGGATGCCTGCCGCACGCACGAGATCGGGCAACTGCGCCAGTGCGCCGGAGCCAAAGTGAATGTGTGTCGGGTTGTGATAGATAAACTGCATCATGGCTGTGCAAAGGCGTGCGGATGGGTGGATTCGGGACAAGGGCTCGTCATGCACAGGATCATAAGCATATAGGCGTAAACTTGTCAGCGTTTCTGGGGCGAATGCACCGAGGATGGTATTGGACGCAGGTGTGGGTGGCAAATTGGTAGTTCAACCTATATCATTTAAGTGAATACGGTCTATCAAAAAATATAACACCGACCGACTTGGGAAGGGCAGGTTTGTGTCATGGAGCGCATGCGGCTAGACAAATGGTTATGGGCGGCCCGCTTTTTCAAGACCCGAAGCCTTGCGGTGCAGGCGATCACGGCAGGGCGGGTACTGGTCAACGACCAGGCCAGCAAGCCGGCGCGCGAGGTCACCATGGGCGACGCCATATCGGTGCACAAACCGGGCTTTGATGTCACCGTGCAGGTGAGGGGCCTGAGCCCGGTGCGCGGGCCCGCACCCAAAGCGGCCCTGCTGTACGCTGAAACCGTGGAAAGCAAGGCGCGGCGCGAGCGTCTGGCCGAACAGAAGCGCCTGGCGCCGGAACCGGGCTGGGAATATGAGGCTGGCCGCCCTACCAAACGCGACCGGCGCAAGATGGATGAGTGGCGCGGGCGCTGAATTGCGCGAAGCAGATGCCGCCATTGGGGCCGATACCGTTGTCACCCTGTCGGCGGCACAACTTCATCTGCAAGGGATGACTGAACAGGATCGCAGGCGTGTGCCGGCGTATCCGGCCTCCGCAATACGGGCAGGGCGGTTAGCCGTGATTGATCATCCCATACGATCAAAAATAAAGGGCTTCAGAATCACCCGAAACCCTTGATTTTCTTGGCTCCCCGAACAGGGCTCGAACCTGTGACCTGCGGATTAACAGTCCGTCGCTCTACCGACTGAGCTATCGGGGACCAGCGAAGAAGCGAAACTATACCATGGATTTTTTGTGCTGTGCAATACGCGCCCAGGCCCGCCGGGCCCGTGCTCGCTATATCTCATGCGGGTACTCTGCGGTGTATGTCGTGTGTGACGAAGCCTTCGGCGTTTTCTGGCATGTCGAGATAATGAGGCTGGGCCAGCGTGTTGCGGATATCCTGCAAGCCACTGTTCCAGTGTTCGCGCATGATGTTCGGCCCGAACTGGAAATCGCGGAAATGCTGTTCGTAGGGCTTGTCCTGGTAGATCAGGTGGATGATGTTGCTGCGCTTGTTGCAGGCCAGTTTGGCGGCCTCCCGGTACAGCGGATCGGTTGTGCGTTCTGCCTCGGGCAGGCGGTCGAGCAGCCGGCGCAGGAGGCGTTGCGTCTTGCGATGGTGGTGCACCCCGTCGGTGACCCAACGGGTCCGGCTGGAGTAGCGGATGTCTTGGATGCGGTCGTTGATTTCGCTTAGGTTGTGGGGCACGCGCCCCCGCGCTGACCACAGGTCGACCTGAAAGACCAGGGTGTCCGAATTCAGGTTGCGTTCCAGGATCCAGGACAAGGGGGTATTGGATACCAGGCCGCCGTCCCAGTAGTACTCGCCCTCGATTTCAATGGCCGGGAAACCGGGTGGCAAGGCCCCAGAAGCCATGAAGTGCTCGGGCCCGAGCCGCGTGGAGCGATTGTCGAAACAGACGAGGTTCCCGGTACGTACGTTGACGGCCCCGATAGAGACATGGAGGCCGGCCTCATTGATCCGGTCGAAGTCGCAGAGGGATTCCAGCGTGGTCTTCAGCGGACGGGTATCGTAATAACCGACACAGGCCGGATCCTGCTCATCGAAGGGTGACGGCGCCGGGATCCGCGGCATGAAGAATCCCTGCTGACCGACCAGCAGTGCGCTGCCGGCATGCAGCGTGCCCAGGAACCGCCGGGCCAGGTCGTTCGTTTGGTACAGGCTGGCCAGCAGCACCGGGTTGGCCAGCGGGCCAATGTTGGGCTGACAGATCGTGTTCCAGAACTCATGCAGGCGGTCTACCCGCTTGTCGGGGGCGTTTCCGGCAATCAACGCGACATTGAGGGCGCCGATGGAAATACCCGCCAGATCGGTCAGGCCGAGGCCGGCCTCGGCCAGGCCCTGGTAGACGCCTGCCTGATAGGCACCCAGCGCCCCTCCGCCCTGGAGCACCAGGGCGCGGGTCTCGTACGCTTCGTGTTTGTGCGCAGTCGATGTCGGTGAGTGCATGGTGGGCCGCCGTTGCGTCGTGGGCTACCAGACAAACCAGGAAGCCGGGTTTTTCGTGAGGGCAACGCCGACGATGTAGATGAAGACCCCCACGGCAATGATGGCGGCCAGCAAGCGGCTGCGCGGGGTGCGCCCGCGTTTGATGGCGATGGTGCCGACCCCAATGTATACGATGAGCAGTACGATCTTCGTCAATATCCACGGTTGTTCCGGCCCGATCATGGCGGCCAGGATCACCCCGCAGACGAGCAGTACCGTGTCGATGACGTGCGGCAGGATGCGTACGACCCGGTTCTTCAGGTGCTGGGAGCCGATGACCGCCCAGTAGGCGCGCAGCACGAACAGCAGGATGCTGAGCACCACGGCGGTCACGTGGAGGTGCTTGATCGGAAAATAAAAAGCGGACATTGTATGGGGCTGAAACGGAAACAAGCGGGGCGGGGCCGCAGGATCAGTGTACCGCATGGCGGCCATCCGGCAGGGATCGAACCTGCCGCGCTCCGGTCAGATCGGCTGCAGCTGCCAGCCGCCTTGTTGGCCGGACAGCACCAGTTCGATGCCATGATGTGAGCGCAGGGTGCTGCGGTGCCCCACGCTGACGAGACGGGTATCCGGCAGTTGCTGACGTAGCAGGCGGTACATGGCGTGCTCCAGGCCTTCATCCATCGCCGAGGTCGCCTCGTCTAGAAAGGCGGCCTGTGGTTGGGCGATGAGCAGGCGGCCAAAGGCCAGACGCTGTTGCTCGCCCAAAGAAAGAATGCGGCTCCAGTCATCTACCACATCGAGCTTGTCAGATAAATGCCCGAGTTGAACTTGTTCGAGTATGGCCTCGTCCTGCCCGGCCGGCACGTCGTCGGCCGCCTGGGGGTAGTGCAATGCCTGACGCAGGGAACCCAGCGGCAAATAGGGTTTCTGGGCGAGGAACAGACTGGCCTGGTCTGGCCGGATGATTTCGCCCGTACTGTGTGGCCAGATTCCGGCAATGGTACGCAGCAGGGTGGTTTTGCCCGAGCCCGAGGGGCCGCGCACCAGCAGGGCCTGGCCCGACTCGACCTCGAGGTTGAGATCCTTGATGAGCGTATGCCCGTCAGGGCGACAAACGTTGACCTGATTGAGCGCCAGCCGGGATCCTTCCTCTCGGGTGTGGGGCAGGGGCAGCTGGCGTACCTGATCGATGACATCGTCGAAGCCGGTCAGCCGGTCCAGGGTAGCGCGATAGGTGGCGAAGCTGTCGTAGACGTTACGGAAGAACGACAGGTTGTCTTGCAGGCGGCCGAATGCCTGGGCGGTCTGGATCAGGTCGCCCAGGCTGATCTGCTTGGAAAAAAACCGGGCCGCCTGGATGATGAACGGAAATACCACAGCGGTCTGGGTGACCACGAAGTTGAAACCGAGGAATTTGAGCGAACGGTAGATGATGTCCCACGCGTTGCCGATGACTTCGGCAAACCAGTGCCGCAGGGTCCGCCCTTCGACGGGTTCGCCCCGATAGAATGCGATGCTTTCGGCGTATTCGCGGATGCGCACCAGCGCATAGCGGTAATCGGCATTCAGTTTTTCATTCAGGAAATTCAGGCGGATCAGCGGCTTGCCGATCCAGATGGCCAGCAGGGTCGCCACGAATACGTAAATGAAGACCAGGAACACCATGGCCCGTGGTATTTCATGGCCCAAAACGGTCATCGGCCCAGACAGGTTCCAGAGGATCACCGTAAAAGCGATGGTCGACACCAGTGCGTTGATCAGGCCGACCGCCAGGCTCATCGAAGTCTGTGCAAAACTGGTGATGTCTTGTTGGATCCGCTGGTCCGGGTTGTCTGCCAGATGGCTAAGCGACTGGGACCGGTAGTAGGCCTGCTGGGCCATCCAGCGGGTCAGCAGATGTTCGTTGAGCCATTCGCGCCAGTGCACCACGAAGGCTTGCTGCACGTAGAAGTCGAACAGGGATCGGATCACGTGGATTGCCGCCAGAATGGCAAACAACAGCATGGCCGCCCAGAATCCGGCCGAGTCCAGGTTCTGCAGCGCGCTGTACATGGTGTTGTACCAATTGGAAAACAGCACATCCACTCGAACCGCGAACAGGGTCAGGAAGAGGATCAAGGCGACGCCGGCCAGCGGTTTCCAGCTGCGCCGCCAGGTGAAATAGGCGGCACTGAGCTGCCAGAATTGCCGTCCCCAGCGGGTATATCGCGTCAGGGCGATGCAGGCCCCCGCACCGACCAAGAGGGTCAAGGCATACGCCTTGACCAGCCACAGGCTGCTGTCGATCAGAATGTCTTGCCATTCCATGGGTTTTGAGGCGTCCGTTTGGGCTTGAAGGTGGCCGCCATGGATGGCGTCCGGCGCAGGCATTGTAGGTTGGATGGGCGGGTGCTGAAAAGGTTTCATTGCCGGCCGCCGCGCAAGGGCCGCGGGGCGGTGCTGCGAGGCCCCGCAGACGGCCCGCGACCGATTTTCAGAAACTTGAGCGGGCTGTTTGACGTATATCAGTATTTACCCTAGTAAAACGCTCAACTTACCGCGAGGCTTCGCCGATAATCCTGCCTGCGTGCGACGTCGAGGCGACGTCGCGTCAGAAACCTCGAGCGGCATGGGAAGGAGCGCTGTATGGGTGAATATCGAAGATTGTGGTGGACGCTGATCGGCGTTCTGGTTGTGGCTTTTGGCGTCCTGGGCTGGATGGGCAAGGAGGTCTATCATCAGGCGCCTCCCATTCCGGAGCAGGTGGCGACAGCCGATGGGCATGTCCTGATGACCCATGAGCAGATACTGGATGGCCAGAGCGCCTGGCAGAGCGCGGGTGGCATGACCGTAGGCTCGATCTGGGGCCACGGCGCCTATCAGGCGCCCGACTGGACCGCCGACTGGCTGCATCGCGAGTTGACCGCCTGGCTGGATCTCGCCGCGCAGGAACTGCATGGCCTGAACTTCGAACAGCTGGACCTGGATCAGCAGGCCTTGCTCGAGCGTCGGCTGAAGGAAGAATATCGCCGCAATTCATTTGACGCGGACACGGGGGTCGTCACCGTGACCACCCGGCGGGCCCGTGCCATGGCTGACACTGCGGCCTACTATGACAAATTGTTTGGCGATGATGCGTCCCAGCACGAAAGTCGCAAGCACTTTGCCATGAAAGAGGGTACGCTGCCGTCGGCCGAAGCTCGCGCGCGGCTGGCGGATTTTTTCTTCTGGACGGCCTGGGCGGCGGCGACCGAACGGCCCGGCAGTGCAGCCACCTACACCAATAATTGGCCGCACGAACCGCTTATCGATAACGTACCGACTGCGGAAAACATGATCTGGTCAGTGGTCAGCATCATTTTGCTGATTGCGGGCGTGGGCCTGTTGGTCTGGGCCTGGGCGTTCATGCGCAAGGACCACGCGGAGGATCCGGCGCCGGCGCGCGATCCGATTCTACAGATGCCGCTGACTGCGTCCCAGAGAGCGCTGGGCAAATACTTGTTTGTCGTGGTCGCCCTGTTTGTCACGCAAATCTTCATCGGCGGCTTTACCGCGCACTACACGGTGGAAGGGCAAACCTTCTATGGGATCAATGTTTCGGAATGGCTTCCTTATTCCCTCGTGCGCAGTTGGCACATTCAGGCGGCGCTGTTCTGGATCGCCACGGGATTCCTGGCCGCTGGCCTGTTTTTGGTGCCTATTCTCAATGGTGGCAAGGATCCCAAGCACCAAAAACTTGGGGTGGATATCCTGTTCTGGGCGCTGATCGTCGTGGTGATCGGGGCTTTTACCGGAAATTTCGTGGCGCTGGCGCATCTGATTCCAGCTGAATGGAATTTCTGGCTGGGGCACCAGGGCTACGAATACGTTGAATTGGGCCGCCTGTGGCAGATCGGCAAGTTCCTGGGCATCGTGTTCTGGCTGTTTCTGATGCTGCGGGGCATTGTGCCTGCTCTGCGGCAGAAAGGCGACAAGAACCTGCTCGCGCTGTTCAGTGCATCGGTCATCTGCATTGGCCTGTTTTATGGCGCGGGCTTGGCTTATGGAGAGAAGACGCATATCACCATCATGGAGTACTGGCGCTGGTGGGTCGTTCATCTGTGGGTGGAGGGCTTCTTCGAAGTGTTTGCCACGACGGCGCTGGCCTTCATCTTTGCCACGATGGGCCTGGTATCGAAAAAGGCGGCCACGACAGCCAGCCTGGCAGCGGCCGTGCTGTTCATGCTGGGCGGCACACCGGGGACCATGCACCACCTGTATTTTTCGGGCACCACCACGCCCATCATGGCGATCGGCGCCACCTTCAGTGCGCTCGAGGTCGTGCCCCTGGTCGTGCTGGGCTATGAGGCCTGGGAAAACTGGCGCCTCAAGGCGCGTGCGCCCTGGATGGAAAACCTGCACTGGCCGCTCAAGTTCTTCATTGCGGTCGCCTTCTGGAACATGCTGGGCGCCGGGGTATTTGGCTTCATGGTCAATCCGCCCATCGCCCTGTACTACATTCAGGGGCTGAACACCACGGCCGTGCATGCCCATGCGGCGCTCTTCGGCGTGTACGGTTTCCTGGCGCTGGGCTTTACCCTGTTCGTACTGCGCTACATTCGCCCGAACATGCAGTTCAACAATGGCCTGATGAACACGGCGTTCTGGTCCATGAATATCGGCTTGGTCATGATGATCGTATTGAGCCTGCTGCCGATCGGTCTGATGCAGTTCCATGCGAGTTTCAGCGTGGGCACCTGGTGGGCGCGCAGCGAGACTTTCATGCAGCAGGACATCCTGCAGACCCTGCGTTGGGCCCGGACGTTCGGCGACGTGGTCTTCATCGTGGGCGGCCTGGGCGTGATGTGGCAAGTGGTCACGGCACTGCTGGGCAGCCAGTCCGCCTCGGCGGATGCCCGTCTGGCGACACAGCGGGGCTGAACTGAAGGTTTATAATCGTGTCCATTCATGGGGCCTGTTCCAGGCCCCATTCTGATGGACGAAGAACCGCATGTTTGCCATTCATGAGGCCTGGAAAGCGGGGTTGTTGGCGCCCCGTAACTGGGCCCGAAATATTGTTGCAGGCGTCATCGTGGGCGTGGTGGCGTTGCCGCTGGCCATGGCGTTCGCCATCGCCTCGGGGGTCAAGCCCGAGCAGGGGCTGTACACCGCCATCGTGGCCGGCATCGTCGTGTCCCTCTTCGGTGGCAGCCGGGTGCAGATCGCAGGCCCGACCGGTGCTTTCATCGTCATTCTCTCCGGCGTCGTGGCGGACCACGGGGTGGCTGGCCTGCAACTGGCCACGCTCATGGCCGGCCTGATGCTCCTGGCATTTGGCCTGGTGCGCATGGGCGGGGTCATTCGCTACATTCCCCTGCCGGTGATCCTGGGGTTCACGGCGGGCATCGGGGTCATCATCTGGGTGGGGCAGTGGCAGGCATTCTTTGGCCTGCCGCCTGTCGAGGGGCGGCATTTCCACGAAAAACTGTTGTTTTTGTTCACCGTGTTCCCCCAGATAGACTGGGTGACCACGGCCATCGGGCTGGGCTCGCTGGCGCTGGTGCTGCTACCCCGGTGGGTCGACGTCCTGCGCAATGTGCCAGGGCCCCTGCTGGCGCTGGTGGCGGCCACCCTGCTGCAATCGATCGTGCATTTCAGCCATGTGGCGACGATCGGTTCCACGTTCGGCGAGCTCCCCACGGGCCTGCCCATGCCGCGCGTACCAGACTGGTCATTTGATCAGGTCGTGGTCCTGATCGGCCCTGCTTTCACGATTGCACTGCTGGGCGCCATCGAATCCCTGCTGTCGGCCGTGGTGGCCGATGCCATGGCGGATACTCGCCATGACTCGAATACCGAACTCGTGGGGCAGGGTCTGGCCAATATCCTGTGCCCGCTGCTGGGTGGGATCGCTGCCACGGGCGCCATTGCCCGTACGGCCACCAACATTCGCAGTGGCGGCAATTCGCCGCTGGCCGGGGTGGTGCATTCTTTGGTGCTGATCCTGGTCGTGCTGGTGCTGGCGCCGCTGGCGCGCAACATTCCGCTGGCCACGCTGGCCGCCATCCTGTTCGTGGTGGCCTGGAACATGAGCGAGACGCATCGGGTGCGGGAAATCCTGCGCAAGGCGCCCCGCGCCGACATTGCCATTCTGGCGATCACTTTTTTCCTGACGGTATTCGCGGACCTGGTGGTGGCTGTCAATATCGGCATTGTGCTGGCAATTTTGCAATTCCTGCGCCGCATGGCAGGCAGCTTCAAGGTCGAGGTGCTGCAATCCCACCGGCATGCGCCCGAGGGGGAATCCCCGTCCGGGCAGCCCAATCCGTTGATCTTCAGGATTCAGGGGCCGCTGTTTTTTGCGGCCGTGGATTCGCTCAGGGCCGCGCTCGTGCATCCGGGTACGCGACCCTGGGTTCTGTGCCTCGAGCAGGTGCCCTTCGCCGACGTGACCGCGCTGCAGGCTTTGGATGATGCCGTGGCCGCGGCGCGCAGCCGCGGCGTGCGGGTATTGATTTCTGGCGCCAATGATCGCATCCAGCGCAAGCTGCAGCGCATGGGGACCCTGAACCGGCTCGAGTCGGGGGGGTTCCAGCCCAGCCTGGAACAGGCGCTGCAGCGCCTGTTCCAGGGCGCAGAGACGGCCCGGCCGGGGTCGTCATAGCTGCGTGCTGGCAAACGTATCTTCGTCCATGAAAACATAGCGCACGGCGTCGATGATCCCGAGCAGGGCGCTGATCGGGATGAACACCCAGGCCAGCAAGAGGTACAGTACGCCCCAGCCGACCTGGCCCAGGTAAAAACGGTGGATGCCCAGCCAGCCCAGGAAGATCGCCAGCACGATGGCAATGCGCCGCTGTGTGGCCGGTTGGCCCAGCGATTGTCCGTGCGAGCGCAGTATCCACAGGCTGACGGGCACCGTCAGGATGAGGGCCAGAAGCACTTTTCCGCCGTTCGTTTGCAGGTAGCCGAGCATGGCCCTGCGTACATCATCGAAATTGCGGATCAGGATGCCGGTCAGATCCGCAATCCAGGCCAGTAGTTGCGCGAATACGGTTTCACCGAAGCTCAGGGCGATCAGAATGACGAAAAAAATCGTCACGATGAGAATGATTTTCTTCAGCATGTCAGTGCGTGCAGGCTTGACGGACGGCGCGGTCCCAGGCGGCCAGGTGGTCGGCGGCCTGGTCGCGGGGCGTGACGGGATCGAACTGGCGTTCGATGCGCCAGAGGGATTCCAGCTCTTCGATGCTTGCATAGATGCCGGACTGCAGGCCCGCCAGAAAGGCGGCCCCCAGCGCCGTGGTTTCGATCATGGTCGGCCGCAGTACGGGGATGCCCAGCAGGTCGGCCTGGAACTGCATCAGCAAGTCATTGACGCAGGCGCCGCCATCGACGCGCAGCGCCTGCATGGGCGCTGCCTGGGCCGCCTGGGCATCGCGCTCCATGGCTTGCAGCAGCGCCGCACTCTGGTAGGCAATGCTCTCGAGGGCCGCGCGGGCGATGTGGGCCATGCTGGTGCCGCGCGTCAGGCCCGTGATCGTGCCGCGCGCGTCTGGATCCCACCAGGGCGCGCCCAATCCGGTAAATGCGGGTACGAACATGACCCCCCCGGAATCGGGCACGCTGCGAGCAAGCGCCTCGATGTCGCTGCTGTGCACGAACGCCTGTAAACCGTCGCGCAGCCATTGGACCACCGCCCCGCCTACGAAAACGCTGCCTTCGAGCGCAAAGGCCGGCGTTGTGTCGGGTTGGGCTGCGCGCGTGGTTACCAGGCCGTTGTCCGATATCCGGAAGTGCTCGCCAATGTTCATGAGCATGAAGCAACCCGTGCCGTAGGTGTTCTTGGCAGTGCCTGGTCGGAAGCAGGCCTGGCCGAAGAGGGCGCTCTGCTGGTCGCCAGCCACCCCGCTGATGGGCACGGCCCGCCCGAGCCATTGGGGATCTACGTGCCCAAAATCCGCCGTGGATGGAAGAATCTCGGGCATCATCCCGCGGGGGATGTCCAGGCAGGCAAGCAGATCGTCGTCCCAGTGCCCTGTGTGGACGTTCATCAGCAGGGTGCGGGCTGCGTTGCTGACGTCGGTCAGATGGCAGCGGCCCGCCGTCAATTGCCAAATCAGCCAGCTGTCGATGGTGCCGAACAGCAGGTCGCCCGCCTGGGCCCGCGCGCGCGCGCCGGGTACGTGATCGAGGATCCATTTCAGTTTGGTGGCCGAGAAATAAGCGTCGATCCGCAGCCCGGTCTTTTGCAGGATGCCGGGCTCCAGGCCTTGCGCCCTGAGGGCCGCGCAGGTGGGCTCGGCGCGCCTGTCCTGCCAGACGATGGCGTTGTATACGGGCGCGCCCGTGTGCCTGTCCCAGACCACCGTGGTTTCGCGCTGGTTGGTGATCCCGATGCCGGCCAGCTCATTTGGCTGGATGCCGGCCCGGGAGATGGCCTCGAGCAGCGTTTCTTTTTGCGTGCGCCAGATATCCATTGGATCGTGTTCGACCCAGCCCGGTTGGGGATAATGCTGTGCGAACTCGCGTTGCGACATGCCTACGATGCGGCCCCGCGAATCGAACACGATGCTGCGGGTGCTGGAAGTGCCCTGATCCAGGGCCAGGAGATAGCTCATGCGGTATGCCTCAGGATGCAATCATGCAGTCGACCCCAGCCGCTTCGAGCAGGTCTGGGAACGGCGCGGGCGGCTGCGCATCGGTGAACAGGCGGTCGATATCGGCCAGTTCGCCCAGCCGCACCATGGCCGGCCTGTGGAACTTGCTGGCATCGGCGGCCAGCCAGACTGCCCGCGCCGACTGCATGATGGCCTGGGCCACTTTGATTTCGCGGAAGTCATAATCGCGCAATGTACCATCTTCTTCTATGCCTGAAATCCCAATCAGGGCGACGTCGACCCGGAACTGACGGATGAATTCGACGGTCGCCTCGCCAACGATACCGTAGTCGCGTGAGCGCACACTGCCGCCGGCCAGGATGATCTCGCACCCGGGCTCGGGGCCAAGCGTGTAGGCCACGTTCATGTTGTTGGTGATCACGCGCAGGCCGGTATGGTGGATGAGCGCTCTGGCAATGGCCTCGGCCGTCGTGCCGATGTTGATGATGAGCGAGCAGTCGTTGGGGATTTCCCGGGCGATGGCTTGGGCAATGCGTTCCTTGCGGCCGGCGTTCAGCTGCGCGCGCTGCTGGTAGGCGATGTTTTCGATGGTCGAGTTGGGCAGCCGCGCACCGCCGTGGAAGCGAACCAGCAGGTGGGCTTCGGCCAGCCGCTGCACGTCGCGCCGTACCGTTTGTACTGTCACGCCCAATTCGTGGGCCAGGGTCTCGAGGCTGCAGGCCCCGGTGCCATGCAAAATTTTCAGCAATTGGATCTGTCTTGGATTGGGGTTCATGGAAAACACCTGTGGGCACGCTGGGAAAATGGTACAACGAAAACAAAGGAACAAATCTTGGGGTTTATATCTACGGGAATTTGGGTTAAAACGAACCGCAATGAAAAAGATAGAAATTATTGGGAAAATTTCCGAATGATTCTTAAACGCGAACGACGTGACGAATGGCGTGAAAAATTCAGCATGTGATGCGCCGGCTCTCGGGCTTGCGCCCCGACAGGCGCTGCTGGCCCGGCTGGCGGCGCTCGACGAGGTCGACCTGATCGTCATCGGGGGGGGCGCCACCGGTCTGGGGGTGGCTCTGGATGCCCGCCTGCGGGGCTTGTCGGTGCTGTTGCTCGAATCGCATGACTTTGCCGCAGGGACGTCATCGCGGGCCACCAAGCTGGTGCACGGCGGCGTGCGGTATCTGGCTCAGGGCAATATCGCCCTGGTGCGCGAGGCCCTGCACGAGCGCCGGGCCTTGCTGGCCAATGCCCCGCACCTGGCGCAGCCGCTGGGCTTCGTCATGCCGGCCTATCGTACCTGGCAACTGCCGTTCTACGGGCTGGGCCTGAAGATTTATGACGGCCTGGCGGGCGCTGCGAGCCTGGGGGCCACTCAGTGGCTGAATCGGGATCAAACCACGCGGCAATTGCCGGGGGTGAATCCCGTGCACCTCGTGGGCGGGGTGAAGTATTGGGATGGGCAGTTCGATGACGCGCGGCTGGCGCTGGCCCTGGCGCGCACTGCGGCGGCACAGGGGGCCGTGCTGCTCAATTACTGCCCGGCCGTGGAGATTCTGCACGAAAAGGGGCAGGTATGCGGTGTTCGCTGGCAGGATGCGCTGGATCCGGCTGGACAGCGGGTGGGCCAGGTTCGTGCCCGCTGTGTGGTCAACGCCACCGGTGTCTGGGCCGACGACGTGCGCACCCTCGATGACGCGGCCCGGGGCCGGGTGGCCACGCCCATGCTTGCACCGAGCCAAGGTGTCCATCTGGTGGTCGACCGTTCCTTCATGCCGGGTGGCGAGGCCTTGCTGGTGCCCCGCACGCGCGATGGCCGGGTCCTGTTTGCCGTTCCCTGGCTGGGGCACCTGATTCTCGGGACTACCGATACGCCGCGCAGCCACGTCGTGCGCGAACCGCAGGCCTTGCCCGAAGAAGTATCCTTCATCCTGGCTGAATCGGCCAAGGTGCTGGCCCGTGCGCCGCGGGTCGACGACGTGCTCAGCATCTGGGCCGGCTTTCGGCCCTTGGTCAAGCCCGCGGGCCGCGGTCGGGGCGAAACCCGCCGGCTGAGCCGGGAACATGACATCCGCCTCAGTCCGAGCCGGCTGGTGACGGTTACCGGCGGCAAATGGACCACCTATCGGGCCATGGCCGAGGACGTCCTGCAGTATTGTGTGCAGCATGGGCTGCTTGCCCACTTGCCGGCGTGCCGCACGGCCCGGTTTCCGCTCGTTGGCGCGCCTGCGCCCGGGACGCCTGCCACGCCCATGACCGCAATGCCCGGCTTGCACGTCTATGGCAGCGAAGCAGCCATTGTCCGCGCTTTGCCGGGGCACGATGTGGACCTTGGCCTGGGCCTGACCGGCGCCATGGTACGGTTTGCGGCTCGTTACGAATACGCCTGCAGCGTAGAGGACGTCCTGGCTCGCCGCCACCGCATGCTGTTTCTGGACGCGGCGCGCGCCATGCAGGCGGCGCCCGAGGTGGCGCGGATCCTGGAAGAAGAGATCGGCCACAGCGGCGCCCTGGACGCGTTTCTGCGGCTGGCGGCACAGTACAGAACAGTACCGCACTGAAATATCCTGCATTTATAATGGCAGGTTAGTTTCACTTTTTGGCCCCGTGCATGAAAACCTCCGAGATCCGTCAGAAATTCCTGTCTTTCTTTGAATCGAAAGGGCATCAGGTCGTCGCGTCGTCCTCCCTGGTGCCGGGCAACGATCCCACACTGCTGTTCACTAACGCGGGGATGGTCCAGTTCAAGGACGTGTTCACGGGCAAGGAAACCCGGCCTTACCATCGGGCCACAACGGCACAGCGTTGCGTGCGGGCGGGCGGCAAGCACAACGATCTCGAGAACGTCGGCTATACGGCGCGGCATCACACGTTCTTCGAGATGCTGGGCAATTTCAGTTTCGGCGATTATTTCAAGCAAGACGCCATTGCCTACGCCTGGGAGCTGCTGACGCGCGTGTATGGCCTGCCGGCCGACCGCCTCTGGGTCACGGTCTATCACGAAGACGACGAGGCCTACGGCATCTGGGCCGATCAGATCGGGGTGCCGAAGGCGCGCATCATCCGCATCGGAGACAACAAAGGCGCGCGTTATGCGTCGGACAACTTCTGGCAAATGGCTGATACGGGGCCCTGTGGACCCTGCTCAGAGATTTTTTATGACCACGGCCCGGGCATCTGGGGCGGCCCGCCGGGTTCGCCCGAAGAAGACGGGGATCGCTACATCGAGATCTGGAATCTGGTGTTCATGCAATTCGAACGGGATGCGCAAGGCGTCATGCATCCACTGCCCAAGCCGTGTGTGGATACGGGCATGGGGCTCGAGCGCATGGCTGCGGTGCTTCAGCATGTGCATTCCAATTACGAAATCGATCTGTTCCAGGCGTTGATTCGGGCGGCTGCGCGCGAAACCGGCTGTGCCCGGCTGGATGACAATTCACTGAAAGTCATCGCCGACCATATCCGTGCCTGCAGCTTTCTGGTGGTCGACGGGGTGATTCCGGGCAACGAGGGGCGCGGCTACGTGTTGCGGCGCATCATCCGCAGGGCCTTGCGTCACGGCCACAAGTTGGGCCAGAAGGGCCTTTTCTTCCATCGTCTGGTGGCCGATCTGGTCGGGCAGATGGGCGAAGCCTATCCCGAACTGATGGCCCAGCAGCAGCGGGTCGAGCAGGTGCTGCGCCAGGAAGAAGAGCGTTTTGGCGAAACCCTGGAAAACGGCATGCGCATTCTCGAAGCGGCCCTGGCCGAGCGGCCATCGGGCACGCCGCTCGATGGCCAGACGCTGTTCCTGCTGTACGACACCTATGGGTTTCCGGTCGACCTGACAGCCGATATTTGCCGTGAACGCTCGATTCCGGTCGATCTCGACGGTTTCGAGCACGCCATGGCCCGGCAGCGCGAGCAGGCCCGGGCTGCGGGCAGGTTCAAGGCCGCCGTGGATTTGGCTTATGAAGGGGCCGATACGCGCTTTGACGGCTACGAGCGGCTCGACGGCGAGGCGCATGTCCTTGCACTGTACGTCGAAGGCACACCGGTGCAGAGCATCGCTCAGGGGCAGGATGCAGTTGTCGTGCTCGATGCCACGCCGTTCTACGCCGAATCCGGTGGCCAAGTGGGCGATGCGGGGGTACTGAGCAATCCGGCTGCCCGTTTTCAGGTCGATGACACCCAGAAAATCCATAGCCAGGTGTATGGCCACCACGGCGGCCTGCTCGAAGGCACGCTATCCGTGGGGGATGCGGTGCAGGCTTGCGTCGACGTGCGCCGCCGCCAGGACACCATGCGCAATCACTCGGCGACGCACCTGATGCACAAAGCCTTGCGCCAGGTGCTGGGTGAGCACGTCCAGCAGCGCGGCTCACTGGTCGATGCCGACAAGACGCGCTTCGATTTTGCCCACGATGCGCCGCTGACGGCCGAACAGATCGCCCGTACGGAAGCGATCGTGAATGAGGAAATACTCGCCAATCAGGCTGTACGGGCGCGCCTGATGTCCTACGATGAAGCCGTGGCCGGCGGGGCGATGGCCTTGTTCGGCGAAAAATACGGGGATGTCGTGCGGGTGTTGGACATCGGGTTCTCGCGCGAGCTGTGCGGCGGCACGCACGTGCAACGTACGGGGGACATCGGGCTGTTCAAGCTGGTGTCCGAGGGCGGCGTCGCCGCGGGCATACGCCGTGTAGAGGCGATCACCGGGCATCGCGCGCTGGCCTGGGTACAGAGCATGCAAAATACGCTTCAGCGGGCGGCCGACCAGCTCAAGACGCGCCCTGAAGCGGTACCCGAACGCATCGATAGCCTGCAGCAGCAATTGCGCCACGACGAACGCGAAAGAGCGCGCCTGCAGGATAGATTGGCCTCTGCGGCGGGGGCGGACCTGGCAAACCAAGCCATCGACGTCGCCGGTGTCAAGCTGCTGGCAGCCCGCGTTCCGGGGGTCGAACCCAAGGCGTTGCGGGGCCTGGTCGATCAGCTCAAGTCGCGCCTGCCGGCTGCGGTGATCCTGCTGGCCACCGTGGCAGAAGACAGGGTCAGCCTGGTGGCCGGCGTGGGGCCCGATAGAGTGGCGCGCGTCAGAGCCGGGGATCTCGTATCCGCAGGCGCAGCCCAAGTGGGCGGCAAGGGGGGCGGCCGCCCCGACATGGCCATGGGGGGGGGGCCGGACGTCGCGGCACTGGACGCGGCACTGGCCCAGATCCCCGTCTGGCTGGCCAGCCGCCTCGAGGCGGTCGCATGAACCCGCCAGCCCCCCATCCAGATCAGCGCATCGATGCGCGTGGCCTGAACTGCCCATTGCCCATCCTGCGGGCGAAGAAGGCGCTCGCGACCCTGGGCTCTGGGCAATTGCTCGAGGTACTGACCACCGATGCGCACGCCGAGCGCGACTTCCAGGCCTTCTGCCAGCAGACGGGCAACCGCTTGCTGCGCCAGGAGAAACAGGATGACGCCGTCATGGCACACTATATCGAACGGCGCTGAGTTCGGCGGATCGAATGGCGTCGAGCCTGCCAGGCCGGTATCCAGCCGGGCGTATTGTCGCGCCGATGGCACGGCCTGGGCAGGGTCCGGCCCCCGATCATTGCTGATAAGGGCCTTGCAATGCTAGAATCTTTTGTTTTTTACTGAATTTTCAAAAGGATGATTCATGGTTGTGGTTCGCTTGGCCCGTGGTGGCTCAAAGAAGCGCCCTTTTTACAGCATCGTGGCTGCTGACTCGCGAGATCGCCGTGATGGCCGCTTCATCGAGCGGCTGGGCTTTTACAACCCCGTGGCTGCAGAAGGTCAGGAAAACCTGCGCATTGCGCTCGATCGCATCCAGTATTGGGTCGGGCATGGCGCACAGCTGTCCGACACCGTGGCGCGCCTGGTCAAGCAGTACAGCGCCAAGGTGGCTGAAGCCGCCTGAACGGCACGATAAGGCCGTGGTCACGCCCCTGGGGAACCACGGGACGATCACACCGCCAGCCGATCTGGTCGAAGTCGGCAGGGTGCTGGCGGCCCACGGCGTGCGCGGTTGGTTCAAGGTTCAAGCCCATTCTTCTTCGGCACTGGCGCTTCAGGCAGCGCCGAGCTGGTGGCTGTCGGCGCCGGTTGGCCCTGGCGGCGAACCGGCGCCGTTGCGCGCCTTGACCATTCGGGCCATCCATTCGGCGCCTGCGGGGTTGCGGGTCCAGGCACAGGGCATCGATGATCGCGACGCGGCCGAAAGCCTGCGCGGCAGCAAGATCTGGGTCTCCCGCGCGCAATTTCCTGAAGCGGATCCCGGTGAATATTACTGGGTGGATCTCATCGGCTGCCTGGTGGCAGGCCGCCAGGGCGATCAGCCTGTTCTTCTGGGGCAGGTCGACGATATATTCGACAACGGCGCCCACCCGGTTCTGCAGGTGGCGGCTGGCCACGTAGACGACACGACTGGCCGCTTCGAGCCTGCACTGGACGCTCGCGGGCGGGCGCGCCATATCCTGGTGCCATTCGTGGCGGCCCATGTTCTGGACGTGGATCTCGCGGCGCGCCGTATCGACAGCAATTGGCCGGCTGACTTCTGACATGCGCTTTGACGCCATTACCCTGTTTCCCGAGATGTTTGCGGCGCTCACGGCGGCTGGCGTGTGCGGGCGCGCCCATGGGCGCGGGCTTTGGGGGCTGAAAACCTGGAATCCGCGCGATTATGCCTTGGACGTGCATCGGACAGTCGATGACCGGCCTTACGGCGGCGGGCCCGGCATGGTCATGATGGCCGAGCCCCTGGCGCGGGCGGTCGAGGCCGTGCGCCAGGATCGCCTGCGGGCCGAAGCCGGCGAGGCAGACGCGGCGCCGGCGCCCGTCGTTCTGTTTTCACCCGCCGGCGTGCCCCATGAACAGGCCTTGGCCCATGAATGGGCGCACAGCCGGGGCGCCATCATCGTATGTGGCCGCTATGAGGGCGTAGACCAGCGGTTCATCGATGCCTACGTGGACTACGAGATCTCTTTGGGAGACTACGTCCTGTCGGGGGGCGAACTCGCCGCCATGGTCTGGCTCGACAGCATCGTGCGCCTGGTGCCGGGGGTGCTGCATGATGCCGCATCGGCCGAGCAGGATTCTTTTGCTGCCAAGGCAGGCGGCCTGCTCGACTGCCCGCACTACACACGGCCCGAGCAGTGGCGCGGGATGGCTGTGCCCGAGGTACTGATGTCGGGGCATCACGAGCGGATCGGGGCCTGGCGCCAAGCGCAGGCGCTGGCCCTGACCCGAATGCGCCGCCCCGATTTGCTGCAGGCCGGTGCTGCCAAGCCGAACGAACCGGCGGGCAGCGACCGATAGCGCCGCTTCGTGCCTACAGCCGCGACACCTTGCCTACAGCCCCAACACCTGCGAGACGTAGTCGGCATCCTTGTCGCCACGGCCCGACAGGTTCACCAAAATATGCTGGCCGGCGGGCAGTGTCGGGGCCGTACGCATGGCCCAGGCGACGGCGTGCGCGCTTTCGAGGGCCGGAATGATCCCTTCGGTACGTGACAGCGCCATGAAGGCGTCCAGGCATTCCTGGTCGGTGACGGCTTCATATTGCACCCGACCGACGTCTTTCAGATAGCTGTGTTGCGGACCCACACCAGGGTAGTCGAGCCCCGAAGCGATGCTGTGCACGGCTGCCGGGGTGCCGGGAGCGTCTTCGAGCACATAGCATTTCATGCCGTGGATTTCCCCGGGGTGGCCCATGGTCAGTGTGGCGGCATGGCGCCCGGCCCGATCGGTGCCTTCACCGGCGGGCTCGACGCCCACCAGGGTCACGGCTGGGTCTTCCAGGAACGCCGTGAACAGGCCGATGGCATTCGAGCCGCCGCCTACACAGGCCGCTGCGTAATCGGGCAGGCGCCCATGACGGGCCAGGAACTGTTCGCGCGCTTCGCGGCCCACGATGCTTTGGAAATCCCGCACCATCATTGGAAACGGGTGCGGCCCGACCACGGAGCCGATGGCGTAAAAATAATCGGTGGGGTTGTTCAGATATTCTTCGAATGCGCTGTCGACGGCTTCTTTGAGAGTCGCCGCCCCGCGTGTGACCGCGACGAGATTGCAGCCCAGGATGCGCATCTTCGTGACGTTGGGGTGCTCTTTTTCGATGTCCACCTGACCCATGTGGATTTCGCACGGGATCCCCACCAGCGCGCAGGCCGTGGCCAGCGCGACGCCATGCTGGCCGGCGCCCGTTTCGGCAATGACTTTTTTCTTGCCCATGAAGCGGGCCAGCAAGGCCTCGCCGAGACAGTGGTTGATCTTGTGGGCACCCGTGTGGTTGAGGTCTTCACGCTTGAGGTGGATCTGCGCGCCGCCCAGTTGCCTGGACAGGCGGTCTGCGTGGAATATCGGGCTGGGCCGGCCCACGTAATCTGCATACAGGCTGGCCAGTTCCTGCTGGAAATCGGCGCGTTGGGTGATCTCGGCGTAGGCCTGGGTGATCGCATCCATTGCCTGCTTCAAGTGGGGCGGCACCAACTGGCCGCCGTAAGGGCCGAAGAAACCGTGTTGGTCGGGCATGGGGGCAAAAGGGCTGGCTGTGCTCATAATGTGGATTTACAAGAAAGTAACGGGCGAAAGAAGCGGGATAAAAGAGCTTACTGTACTACTGCTTTCAATTTGTTTCGAGTGCAAGCGGATGGCGGACGCGCCGCGGGTTCGTCATTTGATCACTGGCGCCGCCATTCCACGACGCCAATGGTCATGCCGCTGGCGCAGACAATGGCGATGCCGGCCCAGGACGTGACGTCTGGAATGTCGCCCCACACCAGCCATCCGAGTGTCGTGGCACTGACGATCTGCAGGTACAGAAACGGCGACAGCAAGGACGCGGGCGCGCGCCGGTATGCCTGGATTTGCAGATAATGCCCCAGGCATCCCCAGAACCCGGTACCCAGCAGGATCAGCCACTGCCATGCGGTGAGCCGCGTCAAGGCCTGTTGCGCTTCGCCCCAGTACAACGGCAAGGCGAGAAACAAGAGCAGGCTGCCCACCGCGCCGCTCCAGATGAGCGTGGTGTAGGGGTCGTCGACCGCCACCTTGCGCGACGTAATGTACTGCACCGACATGATACAGGCCGTGACCAGGCCAAACAGCGTGCCCTCGGTGCTCAGCCCCGCGCCAGGCCGGATCACGATCAACACCCCCAGCAAGCCGACCGAGCACGCGACCCAGCGTGACAGGTACGTGCGCTCTTTGAGGAGCCACGGCGCCACCGCAAGCACCAGCAGGGGGGCCAGGAAATTGATGGCCGTGGCCTGGGCCAGCGGCAGGTAGTGCAGGGTGGTGAAAAAGGACATGGTGGCGGCCAGCATGGAACCGCCCCGTACGATCTGGGCCGCGGGCCGCTTGCAGCGCAGCGCGCGCCAGCCTCTGGCGGGGATCACCAGCGCCGACGCCAGTACCATGTGCACCCCATAGCGCAACAGACACAACGTCAGCAAGGGCAGGGCGATGTCCACGCCCATGAGGTATTTGGCGCTGGTGTCCAGGCTCGAGAGCGCCATCTGGGCGGTCACCAGAAACAGCGCACCCGCCATGACCTGGGAACCGGACATCCAGGAGACCCGAAAGTGAATCATGGCTGGTACGCTCGGGCAGAAGGGCGCGGATCACGTCTCAGGGGGCTGCGCCCGTCTGGTGTCATGGTGGGGCATGCCTTATCGGGGGGTGGCGCTGGCCGGGGCGCGTAGGGCCTTGGCGTGCCAGTCGGCATGATCGCCAAAGAATGAAGCAATGAAATAATAACTGTGATCGTAGCCTGGGTGCAGCCGCAGCGTCAGGGGGTGCCGGGCTGCCTCGCAGGCCGCCCGCAGGCGCTCGGGCTGCAGCTGCGGTTCGAGGAATTCGTCGGCGCCGCCCTGGTCGATCAGCAGAGGCAGGCGTTCGGGCGCCTCCGGAATCCGTGTGACCGCATCCCATTCTGCCCAGGCCCCGGGGTCTTCGCCCAGGTAGGCGGCGAAGGCCTTCTGCCCCCATGGCACGCGCGAAGGGGCGACGATAGGGGCAAACGCCGACACGCTGCGGTAGCGCCCCGGATGCCGCAGGGCCGTGATGAGGGCACCGTGCCCCCCCATGGAATGGCCCGAGATGCCTTGCGCACCCGTCGTGGGGAAATGGCGGTCGATGAGTTCGGGCAGTTCGCCGCTGATGTAGTCTTGCATCTGGTAGTGGCGTGCCCAGGGGGCCTGCGTCGCGTTCAGGTAGAAACCGGCGCCCTGGCCCAGATCGTAGGCTGGATCATCGGCCACGTCGGCGCCGCGCGGGCTGGTATCGGGGGCCACGAGGATCAGCTGGTGTCGGGCCGCGTGCTGCTGGGCCCCGGCCTTGGTGATGAAATTCTGCTCGGTGCAGGTCAGCCCCGAGAGCCAGTACAGGACCGGGCAGGGTTCGCCTGCGATCGCGCTGGGAGGCAGGTAGACGGCGAAGCGCATGGAACAGCCCAGCGTGCTCGATGCGTGCTGCCAGACCTGCTGCGCGCCGCCGAAACAGGCGTGCGACTCGACCGGCTGCAACCCGGATGATGATGCGGCCATGGTGGGTTCCTCAATACTTAATAGTGCACCACGGTGCGTATCGACTGGCCGGCGTGCATCAGCTCGAAGGCCTCGTTGATACGCTCGAGTGGCAGGGTGTGGGTGACGAACGGGGCGAGATCGATGTCGCCGCGCATGGCCTCTTCGACCATGCCGGGCAGCTGGCTGCGCCCCTTGACGCCGCCGAATGCCGTCCCGCGCCATGAACGCCCGGTCACCAGCTGGAAGGGCCGAGTGCGGATTTCCTTGCCGGCGCCTGCGACCCCGATGATGATCGACTGCCCCCAGCCCCGATGGGCGCACTCTAGCGCGGCGCGCATGACGTCCACGTTGCCGATGCATTCGAAGCTGTGGTCCACCCCCCAGCCCGTGAGGCCGACGATGACCTCTTGGATCGGCTGGTCGTGGTCGGCCGGGTTGATGCAATCGGTGGCCCCGAATACCTTGGCGAGGGCGAACTTGTCGGGGTTGGTGTCGATGGCGAAGATCCGACCGGCCCCTGCCTGGCGGGCACCCTGTACGACGGCCAGGCCGATGCCGCCCAGCCCGAACACCGCGACCGTGTCGCCGGGCTGAACCTTGGCGGTGTTGCGTACGGCGCCGATCCCGGTGGTGACCCCGCAGCCGAGCAGGCAAACGTGTTCGGGGTTGGCGCGGGGGTTGATTTTGGCGAGCGACACTTCGGCCACGACGGTGTATTCGCTGAACGTGGAGCAACCCATGTAATGGTAAAGCGGCTGACCCTGATAGGAGAAACGGGTGGTTCCGTCGGGCATCAGGCCCTGCCCCTGGGTCGCCCGCACGGCGACGCACAGATTGGTTTTGCCCGATCTGCAGAACAGGCATTCGCCGCATTCGGCCGTATACAGCGGGATGACGTGATCGCCGGGTGCGACGCTGGTGACCCCTTCGCCGATCTCGACCACCACGCCGGCGCCTTCGTGCCCGAGCACCGCCGGGAATACCCCTTCGGGGTCTTCGCCGCTCAGGGTGAAGGCATCCGTGTGGCATACCCCGGTATGGCTGATGCGGATCAGGACTTCCCCCTTGCGCGGCGGCGCGACGTCGATCTCGACGATCTCCAGAGGTTGACCTGGACCGAAGGCGACGGCGGCACGCGATTTCATGGGAGGGGCTCCTTGTACGGATACGGGGGACGAACAGCCACATCATAAGCTACGCAGGGCCAGCCGTGTCGGGCCGGCGGTCGGCTGCCGGCCTGTGTGCCGGTGACCGGATCGGTTACGATCCGGGTACGACCTGGCCGGATCGACGCCCTTGCTTATGAAAGATCGCGCTGCACCCGTGAATGAATCTCATCCCCGCTTTCTGCGGCTCAAGCGCCTGCGCGCATCGCAAAAGGACTCCTTCAGGATCCTGGTGCTTGCCAGCCTGGTCGGGGCGCTGGCCGGCCTGGCCGGGGCGTTGTTTCAACGCCTGACGGCCTGGGTGGGGGCCATGCGCCTGGACACTCTTTCCGAATCCCTGGCCGGTAGCTGGCTGTTGGCGCCAGTGCTGTTTCTGGCGTCGGCCGTGCTGGCCATGGGCGCCTACTTCCTGGTTCGCCGGGTGGCGCCAGAGACGGGGGGGTCCGGGGTGCCTGAAATCGAGGGCGCCCTGCAGGATCTGCGCCCCGTCCGTTGGCGGCGCGTGCTGCCGGTCAAGTTTTTCGGAGGTCTGGGCGCCCTGGGTTCGGGCATGGTGTTGGGCCGTGAAGGGCCGACCATCCAAATGGGCGCCAATATCGGCCAGATGATTTCAGAACGCTTCCGGGTTCTGGACAATGACGAGCGCCACATGCTGCTCCTCGCCGGTGGGGCCGGGGGGCTGGCGGCGGCCTTCAATGCGCCGTTGGCCGGCATCTTGTTCGTCATCGAGGAAATGCGGCCGCAGTTCAAGTACAGCCTGATCTCCATCAAGGCCGTGGTGCTGGGTTCGGTTATGGCGACCATCGTACTCAGGCTCGTCAATGGGCAGGCGGCGATTCTCCAGATCGGCACGTTCACGACGGCGCCCCTGGGCAGCCTCTGGCTGTACCTGGTGCTGGGGCTCCTCCTGGGTGCGGTGGGCGTGGTCTTCAACCGCGTTTTGTTTGCGCTTCAGGCCGTCTTCCAGCGTTTCTACGCCGGCAGCGGGGTGCGCTTCGTGCTCATGGGCGGCCTGCTGGGGGGGTGTTTCGGGTGGCTCGGGCTGTACGTGCCGCAGATCACGGGCGAGGGTTACGACACGATCCACGAAATGATGGCCGGACGCATTGCCTTGCCGTTGCTGGCCCTGTTCTTTTTTCTGCGATTCCTGACCACCACCGTCAGTTTCAGCTCGGGGGCGCCCGGTGGGATATTCTCGCCACTGCTCGCGCTGGGTACCCTGTTTGGCGGTACGTTTGGCTACTTGATGCTGATCGCGTTTCCGGATGCCGGGCTCGAGATGGGGGCCTTCGGCGTCGCGGGCATGGGTGCGCTCTTCGCCGCCACCGTGCGCGCCCCGCTCACGGGGATTCTACTGGTGCTGGAAATGACCAACAGCTATGCATTGATCCTGCCCATGATCATTACCTGCCTGGGGGCCACCATCGTGGCCCAGTCCCTGGGGGGCCAGCCACTGTACACCGCGCTGCTCGACAGGATCCTGGCCCGGGAGCGGCAGGCGGCCTCGGGCGGGTGAGGCCCGCCGGGCCGCTACACTCCCCATGGGGCCGCACAGCGCCGCGCGGCGGGGCCCCCATGTCATAATGGCCTTTCTTCGTATTCTCATCGACTGACAAGGGCGCAACATGTCTGGCCATGCAAAATTTCTGATCCTCAACCCGGCCGATGATGTCATGGTGGCGCTGCAGGCGCTGCAACCCGGGGAACAGGTCGACGGCACTGCCATTCTCGATCCAGTGCCCTTTGGCCACAAGGTGGCCCGGCGGGCCCTGGCCAAGGGGCAACCGGTCAAGCGCTACGGGCAGATCATCGGGTTTGCCACGCAGGACATCACCGCGGGCCAGCACGTGCATACCCACAACCTGGAGTTCCAGGAATTCGACAAGGATTACCGCTTTTCGGCCGACTATGCGGCTACTGAAATGGTGGCGGAACCCGACACCTTCATGGGCATCGTACGCCCCGACGGGCGCGTGGCAACGCGCAATTACATCGGCATTCTCACGTCGGTGAACTGTTCGGCGCGGGTGGCCCAGGCGGTTGCGGAACACTTTCGCCGCGATCTGCGCCCCGAGGCCCTGGCCGATTATCCGCAGGTGGACGGCGTGGTGGCGCTGACGCATGGGGCGGGCTGCGGCATCGATTCCACTGGCCGAGGGCTCGAGGTCCTGCAGCGGACCATTGCGGGCTATGTGCGCCACCCCAATTTCGCCGGTTTGCTCATCATTGGCCTGGGTTGCGAAACCAACCAGATTTCGGCCCTGATGAAAGCCCAGGCGCTCGAAGAAAGCAATCTGCTGCGTACCTTCAATATCCAGGATGTCGGTGGCACGCCCAAGAGCATCGCCCGGGGGATCGAACTCATCAAGCGCATGCTGCCCGAAGCCAACCGGGTCCAGCGTACCCGCGTTCCGGTCAGCCATCTGAAGATCGGCCTGCAATGTGGCGGCTCAGACAGCTTCTCGGGCATCACGGCCAATCCGGTCCTGGGGGCGGCGGCCGACATCCTGGTGCGCAACGGCGGCACCGTCATCCTGGCGGAGACCCCCGAAATCTATGGCGCCGAACACCTGCTCACCTGCCGGGCCGTCACACCTGCGGTCGGGCAGAAGCTGGTGGACGTCTTCGATTGGTGGGAAGACCTCTGCCACCGCAACAATGCGTCCATGAACAACAACCCTTCAGCAGGCAACAAGAAGGGGGGGCTGACCACGGTGCTCGAAAAATCCCTGGGCGGTGTATCCAAAGGCGGGACTACGGGGCTGATGGCGGTCTACGACTATGCCGAGGCCGTCGTGGCAAAAGGCCTGGTCTTCATGAACACGCCGGGCTACGACCCCATGTCGGCCACCGGCCAGCTGGCCGGCGGTGCCAACATCATCTGCTTTACTACCGGCAGGGGGTCTGCATTTGGCGCCGTGCCGGCACCGTCGCTTAAGTTGGCGACCAACACCGCCCTTTGGCAGCGCCAGCAGGACGACATGGACTTCAATTGCGGTCCGGTGGTCGACGAGGCGGCCGACATCCACGCACTGGGCCGCGCGTTCTACGACATGGTTCTGCGCTGTGCTTCCGGAGAGCCCTCGAAGAGCGAGCTCTATGGTTACGGGCAGAACGAATTCGTACCTTGGCAGCCCGGCGTGATCTGTTGATGGCGGGTCAGGCCTGCACGGTGGTCTGCTGCTGCTCGCCCAGGCCCTCGATACCCAGGCGCATGGTTTGCCCGGCCCGCAGGTACTTGGGTGGCTTCTGACCCATGCCGACGCCCGGGGGCGTGCCGGTCGAAATGATGTCGCCGGGCTGCAGGCTCATGAATTGGCTCAGGTAGCTGATCAGGTGCGGGACGTCGAAGATCATGGTCTGGGTCGAGCCATCCTGGAAGCGATGCCCGTCGACCTCGAGCCACATGTGCAGATTGCCGGGGTCGGAGATCTCGTCGCGGGTCACCAGCCAGGGCCCGATGGGTCCAAAGGTGTCGTTGCCCTTGCCCTTGGCCCACGAGCCACCGCGCTCGATCTGGAATTCGCGCTCGGATACGTCGTTGACCACGCAGTAGCCGGCCACGTGTTCCATGGCATGGGCTTTTTCGATATAACGCCCGCCTTGGCCGATGACGACCCCCAGTTCGACTTCCCAATCGGTTTTCTTAGCATTGCGCGGGATTTCCACATTGTCGTTGGGGCCGCAAATGGCACTGGTCCACTTCGCGAACAGAATCGGCTCTTTGGGAATGTCGGCACCGGTTTCAGCGGCATGGTCGGCATAGTTCAGGCCAATGCACACGAATTTCCCGACCTGCCCGACACACGGACCGATACGGGGCGACCCTTCGACCAGGGGCAGGGCGTCTGGGTCCAGCGCGCGCAGCGTGTCCAGCCCGGCGGGCGTCAGGACGTCGCCGGCGATGTCGCCGACCACGCCCGACAAGTCGCGCAGGCGCCCTTGCGCATCCAGCATGGCGGGTTTTTCCTGGCCTTTGGGGCCGACTCTTAGCAATTTCATGATGGGGTTCCTTCTTCAGTCATGCAGGTCGGGGCACGGTGCCGCGACCAGGGTTTATCATGGGCCTGGGCCTGGGCCTGGGCCCAGCGCCCGGCCGGTGTACGGGTGGCCCGCGCAGGGGCGGCAAAGGGATGCAGGCACGATCGCGTCATGATACACGCTCGGGCGCCTGGCCAGATGCGCAGGTGCATGATGGACGCCCGGG
>Ga0172382_10001649_pt1 | contig 39486 bp, 29 predicted proteins | sample Leawel138RmetaG_FD_122245 | JGI IMG/M metagenome (GOLD analysis project Ga0172382, IMG submission 122245) | Leachate microbial communities from a municipal landfill in Southern Ontario, Canada - Leachate well 138R metaG | ecosystem: Engineered > Solid waste > Landfill > Unclassified | place... | reverse complement strand
GATACGCCGCGCATGACTCGGGGACAGCATGATTTGCTATTTCTTTACTGTCAGGGACTTGCACCCTTTACTCCTTGCCGGTTTGTGCCGGCGCTCAGGGATTCTTTCTCAAGCTCTCAGTCCCCAGCTGCTGGCTGGATGACGCCCCGCACGTTGCCACGCAGGTTGGCCACGCCGCTGTGGTTGTCGTAGTCAAACGTGTCGCCCACGAACCAGTCGGCGCCGCGGATCAGCTTGACGGGCTGGTCGGAGTCCACCTGCTCGCGCCTGGTCAGCGCATTGAGATACTCGCCCTGGAACTCCATGGGCGGCATGACATTGCCCTCGGCGTCCTGCCAGGCATCGCGCCAGATCCGTGCGTCATCGTAAAGCTGGATGTGCGAGCCGTCGTGGTTGGCCACGCCGCGGCGCGCTTCGCCGTCGGTCACTTCGCCATTCTCGCCGTACGAGCGCATGCGTGGCTCGGCCACCTCCAGCGTGTCGGTATCCGGGTAATGCGTCCCGCTGTCGCCCGTGAGCTCGGAGCTCAGCTGCCCGTCCGCGTCAAAGTTGCGGACGGAAAAGTGCTGCATGCGGTAGTCCGGGTCATGCGACGGTGGCGCGGCGGCTGCGCCCAGGTTGAGGCGCGGCGCGCTGCGCACCAGCCAGAAGGTACCCAGCGCGAAACCCGCCATGACCAGCACCGGCAGCCACGCGGCCAGATGGTCGCGCGCATAGCGCCGCAGCCGCGCCAGGTCCAGGGCTTTGTGCTGGCTGGCCACGTCAACGCGGCTCAAGCAGGTCACGGTAGCTGCCGCTGGCCACCAGCAACAGGTCGCAGAGCTCGCGCACCGCGCCCTGGCCACCGGCGCTGGCGGTCACATGGTCGGCCAGGGCGCGCGCCTGCGCATGCGCGCCCGGCGGCGCACAGGCAAATCCGGCGCGCGCCAGCAGCGGCAGGTCGGGCCAGTCATCGCCCATGGCGGCCACTTGCTTCCACGCCAGTTGCAGCTCCTGCAACAGGGCCTCGGCCACAGCCAACTTGCCGGACACGCCCAGGTGCACGTGGACCACGCCCAGGTCCGCCAGGCGCCGACGCAGCGCCGCTGACTCCCGTCCGGAGATCACGGCCACGGCAACGCCGGCGTGCGCCAGCAGCTTCAGGCCCTGGCCATCGAGCGTGTGAAAGCGCTTGAGCACCTCGCCATCGGCGCCGTAGTACAGCCCGCCGTCGGTGAGCACGCCATCGACGTCAAGCAGCACCGCCCGCACGTCCTGCGCGCGCAGCAGCAACTCGGGCGGCCAGTCCAGCACGGGTGCGATGGTTCTCATCAAATCACCTTGGCGCGCATGAGGTCGTTGCTGCTGACCACGCCGATCAGCCGACCCGCGTCGTCAACCACCAGCAGCTCGGTGATGCGGTTTTTTTCCATCTGCTCGGCGGCCGCTGCTGCGAGCACGCGGGGCGCGATGGTGCGCGGGCTGCTGTGCATGACCTCTGCAGCGGTCAGCACGCGCAGGTCGCGCCCGGTCTCGACCAGGCGGCGCAGGTCGCCATCGGTGAAGATGCCCAGCGGCCGGTCCGCGCCGTCGACGACTGCGGACATGCCCAGCCCCTTGCGTGACATCTCGGCCATCAGGTCGTTGAAATGCGTCTGCGGCGCCACCCGCGGCACCGCGTCGCCACTGCGCATGACGTCTTCAACGCGCGTGAGCAGGCGCCGGCCCAGCGCACCGCCGGGGTGCGAGCGCGCAAAATCCTCGGTCCGGAACCCGCGTGCATCCAGCAGCGCCACCGCCAGCGCATCGCCCAGCGCCAGTTGCGCCGTGGTGCTCGCCGTGGGCGCCAGGTTGAGCGGGCAGGCCTCGCGCTCGACGCTGCTGTCCAGCACCACGTCCGCGTTTTGCGCCAGCGATGAGTGCAGATTGCCGGTGATCGCAACCAGCGGCGCGCCCAGCCGCACGACCAGCGGCAGCAGGACGACCAGCTCGTGGCTCTCGCCGCTGTTGGAGATCGCCAGCACCACGTCGACCGGCATGATCATGCCCAGGTCGCCATGGCTGGCCTCGCCCGGGTGCACGAACAACGCCGGCGTGCCGGTGGACGCCAGCGTTGCCGCGATCTTGCGCCCCACGTGGCCGCTCTTGCCCATGCCCATGACCACCACGCGGCCACGCACGTCCAGCATGAGCTGCACGGCACGCACGAACTGCGCACCCAGCCGGGACTTGAGCGCGCGCACGGCGTCGGCCTCCACGTCCAGCGCCTGCCGGGCCAGTTGCAACGCACGTTCGGAATCCAGGGTCATGGGTCAAATTCTATCGAGTGCAGGCCAACGCGGGCCACGCAACGTGCCGCCATCCTCACGCCGCTGCGTGTGCGCGTGCCACAGGTGCGCACTGCGCCGCAAGGCCGCGCCGGAGCGGCACGACCGCAGCCGACACGAGCGCGCAAGCGGTTCATGCCACAAGCTGTATCTTGCGGCCGACGGCCGCGGCCGCGCGCAGTGCATACTATGGCCGGTGACCACGGCCCCGGACCTTTGAGCATGCAAATTCAACCTTTTTCTGCATCCGACTACATCCGCCAGCACATCCGCACGGTACCCGACTGGCCGGCACCCGGCGTGCAGTTTCGCGATATCACGCCGCTGCTGCAGAACCCGCGCGTGTTCCGTGTCCTGGTCGATGCCTTCGTGCACCGCTACATGCAGCCGGAAAAGCACCCCGACGTCGTGGCCGGCCTGGACGCGCGCGGCTTCATCCTGGGATCCGTCGTGGCGTACGAGCTGAACGTCGGCTTCGTGCCCATCCGCAAGAAAGGCAAGCTCCCGTTCCACACGGTGGCCGAGACCTACGAGCTCGAGTATGGCAGCGCGACGGTCGAAGTGCACACCGACGCCGTGCAAAGCGGCCAGCGCGTGCTGCTCATAGACGACCTCATCGCCACCGGCGGCACCATGATGGCCGGCAAGAAGCTGCTGGAAAAGGTGGGCGCCACCGTCACCGAAGGCGCGGCCATCGTCGATCTGGTCGACCTGGGCGGCTCCAGGCGGCTGCGCGAATGCGGGCTGGAGCTGTTTACATTGGTGGAGTTTGGGAGCGACTGAGCGTATTGCATGGATTCTGCGATCGGGGTGGTCGGATCCACCTGGCGCGCGGGACCATCCGCGCGGCAGCAAGAGACAAACCCCAGATCATGGCCGTCATGACGTTCCGCCGGATTTTTATCGCTCTTCTTGTCGTCATCCTGGTGTCGCTGGCAGCACTGTGGTGTTGGGGACGCTTTGCGCGCTCAGCGCGCGGACCTGACAGCCAGGCGCTGCCGGTTGCTGGCGCAGACACCGAGCTGGACCGGCTCGTGCAGCCGCTGCTCGACGCACGACCGGCCGGCGCCAGCGCAGCCGCACTGGTTGCCGAGCAGCTGGACGCCTTCCTGGCTCGCGCGCTCAGCGCCCGCGCCGCCGGGCGCAGCCTGGATATCCAGTACTACATCTGGAACCAGGACCTGACCGGACACCTGCTGGAGCGCGAGCTGCTGCTCGCTGCCGAGCGCGGCGTGCGCGTGCGCCTGCTGCTCGACGACATGAACGCCGCAGGCAAGGACCCCGCGCTGCTGGCCCTGTCCACGCACCCGCACATAGCGGTGCGCCTGTTCAACCCGGCGCGCAACCGCCGCACCGGCATCCACCGGGCGCTGGAAATGGCGCTGCGCTTCGTCGGCTTCAACCGGCGCATGCACAACAAGGCCTGGATTGCCGACAACCGGGTGGCCGTGGTGGGTGGGCGCAACGTGGGCGACGAATACTTCGGCGCCGCAGAAACCAACTTCCGCGACACCGACCTGCTGCTGCTCGGCCCGGCCGTGCAGCAGACGAGTGTCATTTTCGACAGATTCTGGAACTCGTCCGAAGTGATTCCACTGCACGCCCTGCACCCCAGGCGCTCGCGCCGTGCGGCACAGGATCTGGCCGCGCAGGAGCAGCAATGGCTGGCCGATGCCGCCAGCACGCCCTGGCTGGAAGCGTTGCAGACCCGAGGGCAGTGGCTGCAGCAACAACTCACCGACACGGCCCCCGGCCTGCACTGGTCCCTCAGCTACCGCGTGTTGTCCGACCCACCAGAGAAGGCATCGGCCCTGGCGAGCCGGCGTGACCGCGCCGGCTGGCTGCTCTACGACGTCATGGCGCTGCTGTTCTCCGCACAACGGAACAACTGGATCATGTCGCCGTATTTCGTTCCGGGCGAACCGGGCAGCCTGCTGCTGTCGGGGCAGGCGCAACGGGGCACGGACGTGCGCGTGCTCACCAACTCACTGGCCGCCAACGACGTGCCGCTGGTGCACGCCGGCTACAGGAAATACCGCAAGAAACTGCTGCGCCAGGGCGTGCAGCTTTACGAACTCAAACCGGGGCTGCGCAGCACCGACCGCTCGCTGGTCGGCTCCAGTGGCGCCAGCCTGCACTCCAAGCTCATCGTCGTGGACGGCCAGCGCGGCTTTGTCGGCTCATTCAACTTCGACCCCCGCTCGGCCCAGCTCAACACCGAAATGGGCGTCATGTTCGACCAGCCCGAACTGGCGCGGCAACTGCAGGACTTCTTCAGCCAGAGTACGGCGCCCGAGCTGGCCTGGCGCGTCGACCTGGGGAGCAACGACAGGCTGAACTGGCACGGCGCCGACGGCCCCCGCGAGCAGGAGCCGCAAACCAGCTGGCCGCTGCGCCTGCTGGTGCGGCTGCTCGGGCTGCTGCCGCTGGAGTCGCAGTTGTGATTGCGCGAGCGGTGAACCGCACGGCACGGGCTACTGTTATGCGCAGGCAACCCGGTGGCGCGAAGCACCTTGGCAGGCGCCTGCTGAATGGCCGCGCAGGTCCGCACCCTGCTGCCGGGATCGGCTGCGTCCCGAAGAACAGCCACCTCGGGACATAAAGAGCGAAGCGCCGGACGGATCAATCCATCCGGCGCACCGTACGCTCACCTCACGCAGGGATGGCACCAAATCACCCGCTCTCGAAATCAGCAATGGCCTGCCTGATCTCGGCCTCGCTGTTCATGACGAAGGGGCCGTAGCCAACCACCGGCTCGTCCAGCGGCTTGCCTGAAAGCAGCAGCAGCTTGACGTCGTTGTTGGCTTCCACGGTCAGACCTTCACCCGCGCTGGACAGGGTGGCCAGGTGCGGGCCGCGCAGGATGGTCTGGCCGTTGACCTGCACGGTTCCGCTGAGCACCATGAGCAGCGTGTTCCAGCCTTGGGGTTGCGGCAGCTCGACCTGTGCGTCACGTGTCAGGCGCACGTCCAGGACGTTCATGGGGCTGTGGGTGCGCGCCGGCCCGCTGACGCCGCCGAAGCGGCCGGCGATGACGCGCACGCGCCCGACGTCCGCCGGCAAGGTGACTGACGGAATCTGCGCGGCGGTGAGGCCCTGATAATGTGCCGGAACGCCCTTGTCACGGGCAGGGAGGTTGACCCACAGCTGCACCATCTCGAACGGGCCGCCGCGGGCGGCGTATTCCGGCGTGTGAAACTCCCGGTGGACGATTCCCGCGCCGGCGGTCATCCATTGCACGTCGCCGGCGCGGACGACGCTGCCTGCACCGGTGGAATCGCGGTGCTCTACCTCGCCGTCGTAGACGATGGTGACGGTTTCAAAGCCGCGGTGCGGGTGGCTGCCCACGCCGCGCCTGTATCTGGTTGGCGCAAACGCGACAGGCGCCGCGTAATCGAGCAGCAGGAACGGGCTGCGCTCGGCCACGCCGTCGCCGCTGTAGCCAAACATGCCATGCACCCGAAAGCCGTTGCCGACCCAGTGGTGGTCCGGCGCCGGGCGGGTGGACAGCACGGTCTTGCGGGTTGTGTTGAGGGTGAGGGTCTCGGACATGTGGAACTCCCAACGAAGCACGCCAGCCAGAGTGCCGGCGCCGTATGCTTCATATGCTGTTCCACAAACAGTCCTTCAACAGCCAAAATCAGCACACATCGTTCTGTCCATGCAACAACAAACCTCAACGGGTGCCGTGATGAACCGCCTCGACAACCTGGCCTACTTTGCGCTGGTGGCCGAGCACGGTGGCTTTGCCGCGGCCGAGCGCGCCACCGGGATCCCCAAGTCGCGCCTGAGCCGCCGCCTGGCCGAGCTGGAAAAGCACATGGACGTGCGCCTGATCGAGCGCAGCACGCGGCGCTTTGCGGTGACCGCCGTGGGCGAGCAGGTGCTGCAGCACGCGCGCGCCATGCTGTCGGAGGCGGACGCGGCTCAGGCACGCGTGGCCGAGCAAACCGGCGCGCTGCGCGGCAGCCTGCGCGTGGCCTGCCCGCCGGCGCTGCTGCAGGCGGCCGCGGGCCCCATGCTGGAACGCTTCCTGCTGGCCTGGCCGCAGGTGCGGCTGCGCATACTGGCCAGCAACCGCAACATCGACGTGTGGCAGGACGGCGTGGACCTGACGCTGCGCGTGCGCTCGCCGCAGGCCCTCCTGTTGCAGGACGAGATCGTGCGGCCGCTGGCGTTGAGCCCGCATGTGCTGGTGGCGGCGCCGGCCCTGTTGACCACGGCGACACTCACCCGACCCGAGGACCTGGCCCGGCTGCCAACGCTGGCGCTGGACGCTGCAGGCGGGCAACAGCGCCTGCTCCTGCATGGCCCGGATGCAGCGCAGGTCGAGATACCGCATCTGCCGCGGCTGGTGGTCAACGACATGGTGGCGCTGCGCGACGCGGCCATGGCTGGCGTTGGCTGCGCGGTGCTGCCCCGCCTGCTGGTGCACGACGCACTGCAGAGCGGCACACTGCAGGCGATCCTGCCGCAGTGGAAGCCTGCGCCGGGACTGATACAGGCGGTTTATGCGAGCCGCGCCGGCATGCGCCCCGTGGTGCGACGCTTGCTGGACGAGCTGGTGCGTGGTTTTGCGGAACTGGTGGCGCAGGGGCGGTGCCTGGCGGCGCCGGATATGGGCTGAAGCAAGCCCGGTCAGCGTCGGTTTGTCGCCACTTGGGCGGGCGCGGGGTGTAGTCGCCCGCGCCGGTCAGCCGGGCCTCCATGGCAGCTTCAAAGACGTGCCCAGTGTGGCCCGACATCCTGTTGCTCCTTATCCGCGGTTTGGCGCTGCGCCTGCCACAGTGCGCTGATCGGCACCGCAAACAGCCGGTCGCCAAAGCTCAGCGTGGCCTGCCCGTCGTACAGCAACACGCCGGCAGCAAAGCGCTCGCCGGTGGCAGCGCGCAGTTTCTCCAGGCCGCGGAAATCCCGCGCCGTGGCGGTTGCTGCGGCCTTGACTTCCACGCCCGCCAGGGCGCGCGCGCCACGCGCAATCACTATATCCACCTCCACCCCGTCACGGTCACGGTAGTGGAAGAAATCGGCCGGGTTATCAGCCCAGCTGTCCTGGCGGCGCAGCTCCTGGAAAACAAAGGTCTCCAGCACGTGGCCGAGCAGCGTCCGGTCGTCGGCCAGCCCGGCGGCGTCCACCCCCAGCAGCGCGCAGGCCAGGCCGGTGTCGCCCAGGTGCAGCTTCGGCGTCTTGACCAGGCGGCTGATGCGGTTGCTGTACCAGGGCGGCAGCCGCTCCAGCAGGAACACGCGCTCCAGCAGCGTCACGTAGTCGGCAATGGTGGGCCGGCTGAGCTGGAACGGCGCCGCCAGGTCGCTGACGTTGAACAGCTGCGCCGTCTGCGCTGCGGCGATTGCGAGCAGCCTCGGTAACGCATCGAGTGCGTGGATGCGGCTCAGGTCGCGCACGTCCCGCTGAACCAGCGCTTCGATGTAGTCGCGGTACCAGGCCCGGCGCCGGCGACCCGCCGGGCGCGCCAGCGCCGTCGGATAGCCGCCCGCCACAATGGCCTCGGCCAGCCGCGGCCCCAGCCGCTCCCGGCGCTCGCTCCTGAACCGCGCTTGAAACAAGGCATCCAGGAACCCCGACCGTTGGCCGGCCAGCTCGCATTGCGCCAGCGGATGCAGGCGCAACAACGCCATGCGCCCGGCCAGGGAGTCCGCCAGCTGCGGCAGCAGCAGCAGCACGTTGGCCGAACCCGTCAGCAGGAAGCGCCCGGGGCTGCGCCGCCGGTCCACCGCGTGCTTGAGCGTGGTGAACAGGGCGGGCACGCGCTGGACCTCGTCCAGGATCACCAGCTGCGGCAGCGCGTCCACGAAACCAACCGGATCGATTTCGGCGGCTGCGCGCACCGTGTCGTCGTCAAAGCTCAGGTAGTCGTAGCCCAGTGGCCCGCCCACCCATTGCGCCAGCGTGGTCTTGCCGCACTGGCGCGGCCCATGCACCAGCACCACCGGCGAATCGGCCAGCGCGTCGCGCAGCAGCTGCGCGACCTGGCGAGGATGGAAAGCGACATCAGGCATCGGCTGATTGAAAGAACAACTACCGGCTGATTGAAAGATTGATTCCTGGCTGATTGTAATAAACACGCCCGCTGATTGAAAGAATCACTGTCGGCTGATTGAAAGAATCAGCGGAGACGACTGTGCCTTGGCTGCTTTCTTGCAAGGGCGGGTTGACCAGCATGTAGCAGAACTGACTGCCCTCAAAGGCGTCGGCTCGCACGTCACTTCCCTATGCAAAAGCGCGAGAAAATCACGCCCAACAGATCGTCAGCGGTGAATTCACCCGTGATCTGGCCCAGCGCGTTTTGCGCCAGGCGCAGCTCTTCGGCGACCAGGTCGAGCACGGGCTCTGCCCCGCTCACCAACGCAGCGGCCCGCTGGAGGTGTTCCGCCGCATCAGCCAGCGCCTGCAGGTGACGCTCTCGCGCGATGAAAAGGCCCTCGCCGGCACCGCCTTGCCAGCCGGCCAGTTGCAGCAGGCGCTGGCGCAGCGCGTCCAGCCCGGCGCCGGTGCGGGCGGACAGGTGGATGGCATCTGCGTCTTGCACGAGGACATCGGTGGCGTCGGCCTTGTTCCAGACCTGCTGCACCGGGATCCCGGACGGGATTTTTTCTGCCATGTTGCGGGCAATGTCGGCGTCGGCCGCGGCGTAGTCTGGCGCGTCACGGCGGGTGAGGTCGCGCACCCAGAGCACGGCGTCGGCGTTTTCAAGATGGTCCCAGGCACGCTGAACGCCCACGCGCTCGACGACGTCGCCGGTCTGGCGCAGGCCGGCGGTATCGAGCACGTGCAGCGGCACGCCGTCTATCTGTATGGTCTGCTGCACGACGTCGCGGGTGGTTCCGGCCACCTCGGTCACGATGGCCAGCTCGGAGCCGGCCAGCGCGTTCAGCAGCGAGCTCTTGCCGGCGTTGGGTTGCCCGGCAATGACGACCTTGATGCCCTCGCGCAGCAGCGCGCCCTGGCGCGCCTTGCCCCGCACGCCGGCCAGCGCGTCCAGCAGCTGCTGCAGGCGACCGCGCACGTCGTGCTGCTGCAGCACATCCAGCTCTTCTTCCGGGAAATCCAGCGTGGCCTCGACAATCATGCGCAGCTCGACCAGCTCGTCGCGCAGCGCGTGGATCTCGGCCGAAAACACGCCCGAGAGCGACCGAGCGGCCGAACGGGCAGCGGTTTCGGTGGAGGCGTCTATGAGGTCCATGACGGCCTCGGCCTGCGCCAGGTCCATCTTGTCGTTGAGAAAGGCGCGCTCGGTGAACTCGCCCGGCCGGGCCAGCCGCAGGCGCGGCAACAAGGGCTGCCCACCAGGCGTGCTTTCCTGCGCTGCCTGCAGGCAGCGCTGCAGCAACAGCTGCAGCAGCACCGGCCCGCCATGGACCTGCATCTCAAGCACGTCTTCTCCCGTGTACGACTGCGGCGCCGGGAAGAAAAGCGCGAGCCCATGATCCAGCGCGCTGCCGCCGGCGTCGACGATGGGGCCGTAGCTGGCCACGCGCGGCACCAGTCGGCGCTGGCACAGTGCCTGCGCCAGTGGCATGAGGCCGGCGCCGGAGACGCGAACGATGCCGATGGCGCCGCGGCCGGGCGCGGTGGCAATGGCAACGATGGGGTCGGGCGCTGGCGCCGCAGACATGGGCATGACTATGCCAATGGTAGCGGCAATGCAAAGCGGGCCAGCGCGCCGCAACGGCGCGCGCAATAATGAAAAAGCAAAAAAGCCAACAGCAAGGATGGAACATGCCAACAAGCTACGACGTGCGGCTGCTGCACAAGAAGCAGGTTGCCGAGGGCACCATGGAATTCACCATGGAAAAGCCCGCGGGGTTTGAGTACCGCGCGGGTCAGTACGGCGATATGGTGCTGCCCGCATCAACGGGCCTGACCGGAGACAACAACAAGCACGGATTCTCGTTCGTGAGCGCCCCATTCGAGGACACGCTGCGCATGGCCACGCGCATGCGCGCCGGCAGCGCGTTCAAGCAGGCGGCGGCCAAGGTGCCCGAGGGCACCATGATCCAGCTGCTGGCGCTGTGGGGCGACTTCACGCTGCACAAGAACGAGAAGATGCCGGCGGTCTTCGTCATTGGCGGCATAGGCATCACGCCGGTGCGCAGCATCATTGCGCAGGCAACGCACGACAGGAAACCGCACAAGATCACGCTCATCTACGCCAACCGCAGGCGCGCGCAGGCGGCGTACATGGCCGAGCTGGAGCAGCTGGCGCAGCAAAACCCCAACTTCAAGCTGGTGCCGGTGTACACCGACGAGCAGGGCTACGTCAACGCCGAGACGCTGCGGCAGGCCGTGCCGGACATTGCCGCACCGCGCTACTACCTCTCGGGCCCCGAAGGCATGGTCAAGGCGATGCGCAAGCTGCTGGTTGACGTGGGCGCCGACGAGGACAACATCAAGACCGAAGAGTTTGAGGGCTACTGACGGCACGCGCGCGGACCCTTGATGGAAGCCGCCTGCGGCCGCTGATGATGGCTGGGCGTCGAGCGCCGAGCGTTGGCGCCATGACGGATGATCTGGCCGCTGTGCGGCGGCAATGACTGCGGCTGCACCGCCATGATGGGACCCAGACGGCCTATTCGCTGGCCGCTGGACGGCCTCGAGCGTCGAGTGTTGAGCGTCGGCGGATGACGCTGTTGGCCAGACGCTGGACGCTGGGCGGCCTGTTCGCTGCTGCGGGGGGTCTTAGAATGAACCCCCCGCTCACGCAAGCAACCTGCCGCCTTGATCGCCTCCGTCCCCACGGCTCGCCAGCCACCACCTGCCCCGCTCCGCATGCGCCGGCGCCGACCTGTGCCAGCACCGCCATGAAAATCCTCATCCTCGGCGCCGGGCGCGTGGGTGAAAGCGTGGCCCAGACGCTGGTTTCGGAAGCCAACGACATCACGATGGTAGACCGCGACGCCGAACGCCTGCGCCTGCTGCAGGACCGCATGGACCTGCGCGGCGTGATCGGCGACGGCGTGCTGCCGTCGGTGCTGCGCAGCGCCAGCGCGGAAGACGCCGACCTGTTCATTGCCGCCACCAGCCAGGATGCGACCAACCTGGTGGCGTGCAAGATCGCGCACCAGATCTTTGGCATTGCCACCACCATTGCGCGGCTGCGCTCGCCCGAGCTGCGCGGTCCCGAGCTGCTGGGCAAGGAAGGCTTTGCCGTGGACAGCGTCATCATCCCCGAGGAGTCGGTAACGCGCTACATCCAGCTCCTGATCGATTACCCCGAGGCACTGCAGGTGGTGCGGTTCTCGCAGGGCGTGGCGTACCTGGCGCGCGTGCGGGTGGCGGCCAGCAGCAACCTGACCGGCCATACCATTGCCGAGTTTGCAGAGCAGAACCCGGACGTGCCGGTGCGCATCGTGGCCGTGTACCGCAAGGACGCCCTTCTGCCCAGCGAGCAAAGCACGCGCGTGCGTGCGGGAGACGAGGTCTTTGTGCTGGCCGACAAGGAACGGCTGCGCACCGTGCTGCGCGCCATAGGCAACCCGGACCGGCGCGTCAACCGCGTCATGATCGTGGGCGGCGGCCGCGTGGGACTGCGGCTGGCGCGCAGCCTGATCGGCGACTGCGAAGTGAAGATCTTCGAGGTCAACCGCGACCGCTGCGAGTACCTGGCCGCCAACCTGCCGCGCGACATGCTGGTGCTGGAGGGCGACGGCTCGGACGAAGACCTGCTGCTGTCTGAAAACGTGGGCGACACGGATCTGTTCATTGCGCTCACCAGCGACGACGAGGACAACATCCTCTCGGCCATGCTGGCCAAGCGCATGGGCGCGCGGCGCGTGATTGCGCTGGTGAACCGGCGCGCCTACGCCGAGATGCTGCACGGCAGCGCGGTGGACATTGCCATCTCGCCCTCGCAAACGGTGATTGGCGAGCTACTCATGCACGTGCGCCGCGGCGCCATCGCTGGCGTGCACAGCCTGCGCCAGGGCATGGCCGAGGCGCTGGAGGGCATTGCCTTTGGCGACGAGAAGACGTCCAGCCTGGTGGGGCGGCGGCTGGACCGGCTGAAGCTGCCCGAGGGCGTGCGCGTGGGTGCCATCGTGCGCGGTGAAGGCAGCGACGCACACATCGTGCTGCCCGAGGACGACACCGTGATCGCCTCCGAGGATCACGTGATCCTGTTCGTGCCACACAAGCGCCTCATGCGCGACGTGGAAAAGCTGTTCCAGGTGCAGCCCACGTTCCTGTAACAGGGGTCCGCCCCGCTGTTGCAATTCATCACCTGATTGGAAACGATGCCCAGCAAGATCAGGCGCATGACGGATGACCTCGCTGACGCCTTGATGACCGCGCCGCTGCGCCGCGGCAATGACTGCGGCTGCGCCGCCATGATGCATCATCAGCCGCCACAGGCGGCTTTCATCCAAGGCCCGCAAGGGCCAAGATCATCTGTCATGCGGTGAGCTGACAATGCTTGCCAATCAGGATCCATCATGAAGCGCTTTGCCCCGGCCTTCTACACGTTCTCGTGGGTCATCATGGGCTTTTCCTTCACGTTCCTGGTGCCCATGGCCTGGGCTTTGCGCGAGGGCTGGCACCACACGCTGAACTGGGCCGGCAGCCTGGTGTTCACGCTGGCCTGCGGATTCTGGCTGTGGCTGCGCACGCACCGGGCACGGCGCGAGCTGACCGTGCGCGACGGCTTCCTGCTGGTGAACCTGGTGTGGATGCTCCTGCCGGCGTTTGCCGCGCTGCCGCTGGCGCTCAACGTCCACGGCATGGGCTGGACCCGCGCCTACTTCGAGGCCATGAGCGGCTTCACGGCGACCGGCGCCACCGTACTCGCGGGGCTGGACCTGCTGCCCACCTCGGTCAACATCTGGCGCTGCTTCCTGCAACTGATAGGTGGCCTGGGAATCATGCTGCTGGTGGTGGCCATCCTGCCGTTCCTGGGGCTGGGCGGCATGCAACTGTACCGCGCCGAGGTCCACGGCCCCCTGAAGGATACGCGGCTGACGCCGCGCATTGCCAAGACCGCGCGCGGCCTGTGGAGCGTGTACTTCATCCTGTCTGCCGCCTGCCTGGTGGCCTACCGTGCCGGCGGCATGACCTGGAGCGACGCGTTCATGCACATGTGCGCCACCATGGGGCTGGGCGGCTTCTCCTCGCACGACAAGAGCTTCGCGTACTGGAACTCCGCACAGATCGAGTGGACCGCCGTGCTCTTCATGGCGCTGTCCGGCATCGGCTTTGCGCGCTATTTCCTGCTCTGGCGGCGGCGCTCGTTGAAGCCGCTGACCGGCGACGCCGAGGTGCGCGCCTATGTCCTGGTGCTGCTGGCCGCATCGGTGCTGGTCGGCCTGATGCTGGTCTTCAACCAGGTGTACGGTGGTACCGGCGTGGCCATGCGCTCGGCCGTGTTCCAGGTGGTGTCGGTCGCCACCACCACCGGGTTTTCAACCACGGACTACGTCCTGTGGCCGTCTTTCGTGCCGATGCTGCTTCTGTTCCTGGGCTGCTTCGTCCCTTGCGCCGGATCCACCGGCAGCGGCATCAAGATGGTGCGCATGCTGGTCATGATCCGCGTGGCGCAGCGTGAGATGATGCGCATCGTGCACCCGCGCGTGGTCTATCCGATCACGCTCAGCGGCACCACGGTGCCCAAGGACACGGTGGCCGCCTTCATGGCGTTCATGCTGTTCTACGGCGGCGCCATGATCGGCTTGACGCTGCTGCTGCAGGCAACCGGGCTGGACCTGGTCACCGCGTTCAGCGCCATCATCGCCTGCCTCAACAACATCGGCCCCGGTTTGGGCCAGATCGGGCCGTTGGGCAACTACGGGACGTTCAATGCCGTGCAGTTGTGGATCTGCTCGGTGGCCATGCTGATCGGGCGGCTGGAGCTGCTGTCGGTGCTGGTGCTGCTGACGCCGCAGTTCTGGCGCCGCTGAACGCCGCAGCGCATTGCGCTACGATGGCTGCATGAGCGACAGCAATCAACCCGCCCCGGCGCACCTGGCGGCAACCGACGCCATCGACAGCGGGCATCCGGCCGTGCGGGCGTTTGCGCTGAAGTACGCCCACGGCAATACCGCACGCGAGCAGGCAGTGGCGCTGACCCATGCGGTGCGCGACCAGTTCCGCTACGACCCCTACCGCATAGACCTCTCGCCAGGCGGCATGCGCGCCAGCACGGTGCTGGCCAACGGCTACGGCTGGTGCGTTCCCAAGGCCACGCTGCTTGCCGCCAGCGCGCGTGCCGCCGGCATTCCGGCGCGGCTGGGCTTTGCCGACGTGCGCAACCACCTGTCCACCGAGCGCATGCGCCAGACCATGCAGACCGACCTGTTCATCTGGCATGGCTACACCGATCTGTGGCTGGACGGCGCCTGGCGCAAGGCCACGCCGGCGTTCAACATCGAGCTGTGCCACCGGTTCGGCCTGCTGCCGCTGGATTTCGACGGCGTGCACGACTCGCTCTACCACGCGTTTGACCGCACCGGCCAACGCCACATGGAATACGTCAACCAGCGCGGCAGCTTCGATGACCTGCCGCTGGCGCAGATCGTGGCGGACTTCCGCCGCGTCTACGGCAACTGGCTGGACGGCGCGGGCAGCCTGCAAAGCCGGCTTGCGAGCGGTGATTTTGACGAGGACGCAAGGCAGGAAGCACGCGCAACGCGCTGAGCGCGCATGGCGCGTGTCCTGCGCGCGCGGCCCGGCGGACAACCCGTGACATTCCGGTGCCGGGCGCTCAGGCAGCAAGCGCCTGCTCCACCCCCAGCCCCAGCGCCAGGATCTGATTGTCCTGGCCGTGCAGTCCCGCCAGCATGAGCCCCACCGGGGCCTCGCCGGGCGCGTGGCAGGGCAACGACAGCGCACAGCCATCCAGGAAATTGATCAGCGACGGGTTGCGCAGGATGAGCCCGTTGGCGTGAAAGTAGGCCCTGTCGTGCGGCGGCAGCAGCGCTTCGATGCGCGGCGCGATGATGGGCGTGGTCGGCATGAGCAGCGCGTCAAATGCGGCGGTGCGCGCCGCCACGTCCACCTGCCAGCGCTTGCGCGCGGCCAGCAGGTCGATGTAGTCGGCGGCGTTCATGTGCGCGCCCACCTGGATGCGGCTGGCCACGCGCGGGTCGTAGCGGTCGGCTGCGTGCTCGAGCCGGCCGCGGTGCCAGGCCCAGGCCTCTGCCGCGGCCAGGCTGCCACGCACGTGCAGCGCCTGGTACCCGGCAAACTCGGGCAGCGGCGCACGCGTGATGCGGGCGCCCGCAGCTGCCAGCCGGCGCAGCGCGCGCTCGAATGCGGCCGATACCGTCTCGTCCATGTCGTCCAGCACCACCGTTTCAGGCGCCAGCAAGCGCGCGTCACGCACCGGCAGCGGCGCGGGTGCCCGCGGCGCATCGCCGGCCAGGATCGCATGCACGATGGCGCAGCAGTCCACGCTGGCGGCAAGCGGACCTATGGAGTCCAGCGAAGTGGACAGCGGCACTGTGCCCGCAGTGGGCACGCGCTGCTGCGTGGGCTTGAACCCGGTCAGGCCGCACAGTGCCGACGGGATGCGCACGGAGCCGCCGGTATCGGTGCCGATGCCGACCACGGCCATGCCGTCGGTGACCGAGACCGCCGCGCCGCTGCTGGAGCCGCCGGGAATGCGGCCGCCGCCGTCCCGGTCCCAGGCGTTGCGCGGCGTGCCGTAATGCGGGTTGATACCCAGCCCCGAAAAGGCAAATTCGGTCATGTTGGTGTGGCCGACGATGACGGCGCCTGCGGCCAGCAGTCGGTCCACCACGGGTGCGTTCCGCGTTGCCGGTGGCGCGTCCTGCAGCACGATGGAGCCGGCCGTGGACACCCGCCCGGCAATGTCCAGGCAGCCCTTGACCGCAACAGGCACGCCCTCCAGCGGCGAGCGCACGATGCCGGCAGCACGCAGGGCATCGGAGGCCTGCGCCTGCAGGCGCGCCGAATCGGCAAAGAGCCGGGTGAAGACCCGGGCGCCTTCTCCGGCGGGGGCCTGCGCCCGCTGCAGCGCGGCTTCGGTGAGCTCGGTGGAAGCGGTCTGGCCGGCAGCCAGCGCTGCGGCCACGTCATGGAGGGTTGCCAGGGTCATGGTGAGGGTGGACAGGTGCACGTGCCAAGCGGGAACGCAGCAGACCGTACCACATAAAAAAGGCCCGCCGCACGGTGCCGTGCTGCGGGCCTGTGGTCCAGGTTCAGGCGCCTCAGTACACGTCGTGCTGCGTGTTGTAGACGTTGAACTTGCCCGTGGGCGTGATGATGCGGTCGTCGTCGATCACGGTCTTGCACTCACGCGTCTTGTCGTCAACGATGACGATGGCCGACTTGGTGTCCAGCGTGCTCCAGACCGAGAACCAGACTTCGTCGCCGTCCTTGTTGTACTCCGGCTGCACCACGCGCTTGGGTCCGTCGTCGTCAATCTTGGCGCAGGCGGCAATGTCGATGATCTGGGGCTCCTTGCTCAGGTCCTCCAGGTCATAGACCGCAACGCTTTGCGCCAGCTTGGCATCGGGGTTGAGCGGCGTGTCCACCCACAGGTTCTTGGACTTGGGGTGCGTCTTGATGAACAGCGAGCCGCCGCCCTGTCCGGTGAGCGTTTGCACCACTTTCCAGGCGTTGTCCGGGTGCCCCTTGGGGTCGGTGCCTATGAGCACGATGCTCTCGTCACCCAGGTGCGAGGTGGCCCAGACCGGACCATACTCTGGGTGCACAAAGTTGGCGCCACGGCCGGGGTGCGGGATCTTGCCCGTGTCTATGATGGCCTCGAGCTTGCGCTCCTTGGTATCGATGACGACCACCTGGTTGGATTCGTTGGCCGCCGTCAGGAAGTAGCGCCCGGTGCTGTCAAAACCGCCGTCATGCAGGTACTTGGACGTGTCGATCTGCCTCATCTTCAGGTTGTCCATGTCGGTGTAGTCGACCATGTAGACAATGCCCGTTTCCTTGGCATTGACGACAAACTCGGGCTTTTCCTTGCTCGACACGATGGCCGCCACGCGCGGCTCGGGGTGGTACTCGCCATCGATGGTCTGGCCGCGGGTGCCCACCACTTTCTTGGGCTCCAGCGTCTCGGCGTCCATGAGGACGAACTGCGGCGGCCAGTAGGTGCCAGCAATGGCGATCTTGTCCTCCCAGCCCTTGTACTTGGATGTCTCTATCGAGCGCGCTTCAAGGCCGACCTTGATCTCAGCGACGTTGTCGGGTTTTTCCATCCACAAATCGATGAGGTTGACGCGCGCGTCGCGCCCGATCACGTAGATGTAGCGACCCGACGCCGACAGCCGAGAAATGTGCACCGCGTAGCCGGTCTTGACGATGTTGATGATTTCCTTGGTGTCGCCATCGATCAGCGCCACCGTGCCGTCGTCGCGCAGCGTGACCGAGAAGATGTTGTCGATGTTGTAGTCGTTCATCTTCTTGGTCGGGCGGTCCTTGACCGGGATGAGGACTTTGCGCGTGGCTTCCATGTCCGCGAGCGAGAACTCGGGCGGTACCGGCGGCTCGTGCTGGATGTAGCGCGCCATCAGGTCCACCGTGGCTTCGTCAAACTCGCCCGAAGTCTGCCAGTTGGGCATGCCCGCCGGCGAGCCGTAGGCAATGAAGACCTTGAGGTACTCGGTACCCCGGGCCACCGTGATGTCAGGGGTCAGTGGCTTGCCGGTGGCACCCTTGCGCAATACGCCGTGGCAGCCGGCGCAGCGCTGGAAATAAATCTCGCGCGCGTGCTCGAATTCTTCTTCGCTCATCGCGGGAGCACCGGGGATGCTGCTCTTGTGCATCTCGGTGCCAGAGGCATAGGGCGCGCCCCGGAACTGCGCTTCGGGACTGCGCGTGGTCGTGGTCGGGCCGCCCGGAGCGGCCGGCTCGCCGTTGGCTGCGTTGGCCATCATTGGCATCATCGCTGCCGAAACGCTCAGGATCGCGGTCCTGAGCCATGGGTTCATCGCCATTATGTGCTGCTCCTTGTGCCGCCGCCCGGCAAAACAGATTGGGCCGTACCCACCGCGGGCAGCAACGACGCGGGTCCGACAGGTTGGCTGCCATTCTTGCCCATTCAGGGCTGCTTGTCCATCGGTCTGACGCACTAGCTCTGACGTACTATTGACGCTCGCGGCAGCGAACCCCAAGATCAAGCGCCTGCCGCTGCCACTTCAGCAGACTGCACCCACCCCATCATGCGTTTTCCCCTTTCCCTCCTGGCGCTGGCTGTTGTCCTGGCGGCAACGGCGTTGACCATCAGGCCCGGCGTCGCGCAGGAAGCCATCACGCCCGCGGCCGAGCCCGAAGCCTACAGCGTCACGATCAAGGGCCATGAAAACCCCTACGGCCGCGACAACCAGCCCGTGGCCAGCGACCAGGTCACCGCCGAGACGCTGCAGACGCAGCAGATCCGCTCGCTGCAAGAACTGCTGCGCGATCTGCCCAACACGTCGTTCCGTGCGCCCTCGGCACGCATCGCCGTGAGTGCGGCGTCCTCTGCATTTGCGCGCGATGGCAACAGCGGCATCAACATCCGCGGACTGGGCGGCAACCGCGTGTCCATGAGCGTGGATGGCGTCCAGATGCCACACAGCTATGTGTCCCGCTCGGCCATCTTCAGCCGCGACCAGCTGTCGCTGGACCTGGTCAAGCAGGTGGATATCGTGCGCGGGCCGGGCGGCGCGCTGCAGGGATTTGGCGGCATGGCCGGCAGCGTCAACTTCACGACCTGGGACCCGGCTGATTTCCTGCTGGACGCCAACGGGCAGGCCACGCGCAGGCTGGGCGGCCGGCTCACCACCGCGTGGGACGGTGACGACCGGGGGCGCGGCGTGGCGGCCACCGTGGCGGGGCAGGCGGGGCCGTCGCAGTGGATGCTCACCGCCACCGAGCGCCGCGCGCATGCGCTGCGCAACCGCGGCGACAACCACGCGCCGGACAGCAGCCGCACCGCGCCCAACCCGGAGCGTACTCGCGACTCGGGGCTGCTCGGCAAGTGGATACTGCAGCCCACGGCCACGCAGCGCCATGCGTTTGTGCTGGAGCTGAACGAGCAGCGGTCGCACGTGGACCTGCTCTCCAGCCGGGGGCTGGATCCACGGTCCGGAATTCGCGTGCTGGACGAGGACAGCCGCTACCGCAGCACGCGCGACCGCCTGAGCTGGACGGGCGGCTTTGACATCAACGCGGGGCCGGTTGATCACCTCAGGACCGTGGTTGCAGTGCAACGCTCGCGCTCCCGGCGGGTAGGCGACAGCGACATCCTGGACAAGACGGACAACAACGTGCACCGCGTACGCGACAACCGCTACGATGAAACCATGTGGCAGCTGAGCCTGCAGGCCGACAAGACGCTGCACACCCGGGCCGGGTCGCACCGCCTGACCTGGGGCACGGACTACGTGCGCAACCGCATCGGCAACCTGTACGATGGCCAAAACCCGCTGCCGCCGGAGGAATTCCCGCTCAAGCGCTTTCCGGACACGACGGAAACACGCGGCGCGCTCTACGTGCAGGATGAAGCAGCGTACGGCCGCTGGACCATCACGCCGGGGCTGCGGCTGGACTACTACGACATCAACGTGACCAGCCAGGCCGGCTACCATCCGCCGGCGGACCAGCCGGGCCGCTCGCGCTCGGGCACGGCCCTGCTGCCCAGCTTGGGCGTCATGTTCCGCGCCGCGCCCCAGTGGCGCGTGTACGGCCAGTACGCGCACGGCTTCAGGCCGCCGGACGCGGGCCAGCTCAACGACCACTTCAAGGCGGACGTCGGTCCGATGCGGGTAGTTATCAACCCCAACCCGGACCTGGAGCCGGAGAAGAGCCAGAACCTGGAGCTCGGCGTGCGCGGCCGCATGGAGCGGCTGAGCCTGGACGCCGCGGTCTTTGCCAGCCGCTACACCAACCTCATCGTCGACGCCGAATTCGTCGAGCAGGTGGGCATGGAGCACCGCTTCCAGGCCGTCAACATTCCGCGCGCACGCATCCACGGCTTCGAGGTCAAGGGCCGCTACGACTGGGGCACCGTGGGTCCGGGCCGCCTGGCCAGCACCTTTGCTTACGGACAAGCGCATGGACGCGACCGCAGCAGCGGCAAGCCACTGAACTCGATCACGCCGCCGCAGCTTGCGCTGGGGCTGAGGTACGACACTGCGCGCTGGCACTTCTTTGTCGATGCGCGCCACATGGCGTCAAAGAAGGCCGGCGACATAGACAGCCAGGCCAGCCTGGGCGACAAGGGCACGCAGTTTGCCACGCCGTCCGCCACCACGCTGGACGCCGGCCTGCAGTGGCGGCCCCGGCGCAACGTGCGGCTGAACCTGGCGGTGCGCAACATCACCAACCGCAAGTACTGGCTGTGGTCCGACGTGTACGGCGTGGAAGCGGCGTCGCCAGTGCTTGACGCCTACACGCGCCCGGGCCGCAGCGCGCACGTTGCGCTCATCATCGACTTTTGAGCCGCGCCGCTGCCACCGGCCCGTTGCCGGCGCCGCGCGGGCCAGGCGGATTCAGCGGTCGGCGGCGCCTTGGCGGAACGTGGCCAGGTCAACGCCAAGCTGCTTGAGCTTGCGGTACAGGTGCGTGCGCTCCAGGCCGGTGCTCTCGGCCACGCGCGTCATGGATCCGCCGGTCTGCGTCAGGTGGTATTCAAAATACGCCTTTTCAAAAGCGTCGCGTGCCTCGCGCAGCGGCTGGTCCAGGTCAAAAAGCTGCTCGGGTGCATCGGCTGGGTCGCTGTCGTCCTGCGCGTCGGCATAGACGGATGCGGCCCCCGCTGCCGCGGCCTGCGCCGCCGCCACCGGCGCCACGACGCGGCTTGGCGGCCCCGGGCGGCGCCCGCCGCTGGTGATGGCATTTTCCACCGCGGCCAGCAGCTTCTGCAGCGTGATCGGCTTTTCCAGGAACGCACTGGCGCCTATGCGCGTGGCCTCCACCGCGGTTTCTATGGTGGCATGGCCGCTCATCATGATGACGGGCATGGTCAGCAGGCCGCTGCCCTTCCATTCCTTGAGCAAGGTCACGCCGTCGGTATCGGGCATCCAGATGTCAAGCAGCACCAGATCCGGCTGGCCACGCTCGCGGGCAGCACGCGCCTGAGCCGCGTTCTCGGCCACTTCGACGGTGTGGCCTTCGTCATTGAGAATCTCGAACATGAGGTCACGGATGCCCAGTTCGTCATCTACCACGAGGATCTTGGCCATGTACTAGTGCGTCTCCTTGCAGATTGCTGTGCTGCGCCACCCGGGCGCGGCGCCGTTCTCCGGCAGCAAACGGCGTGCCGCCGTGATTCGTGATGGTCCTGCGCAAGCCATGAGCTGATTGGCAAGCATCGTCAGCTCACCGGATGACAGATGATCTCGGCCCATGAAGGTTTGGCGTCAGGCGTTGTGCGTTGCGCGTTCAACGTCGCGCGTGGTGAGCATACGCTGAACGCTGGACGCAATTCGCTCAACGTCTCCATCAAGGCGCCAGCGAGGTCATCCGTCATGCGCTTGGGTGTGCTGAGCATCGTTTTCAATCAGGAGCCATGAAGCATGTTTCATACTGCGGCACCGCGGTCTGCGCCATCGCTGTGCGGGGCCGGTCCAAACACCAATGATACTTGGGCGCCCACCACCTGCCCCTTGTGCATGCGGTTGGACAGCTCGACCCGCGCATGATGTTCTTCCGCAATCTTGCGCACCACGGGCAGCCCGAGGCCGGTCCCCTTGCTCTTGGTCGTGACGTAGGGCTCGAAGGCACGCTTGAGGATGGCCTCGGGAAATCCCGGCCCATCGTCGATCACGCTCAGGTGGACGCGGCCGCTGCTGCCACCGCAATGCGTGCGGACCCACACCCGCGGCGCCCCCGCCGCTTCCTGCTGCGCGCCTGCCTGCGAGGCATCGATGGCATTTTGCACCAGGTTGTGGATGACCTGCCGCAATTGCTGCGGGTCGCCCAGGATGGGCGGGCACGACGGGTCGGATTCAAACTCGACGCGGGCGGTGTTGGCGTCGTACAGGTGCAGCACGGCAGCGATCAGCTCGTTGAGGTCCAGCCGGACCAGACTGGCCTGCGGCAGGCGGGCATAGTCGCGGAACTCGTCAACGAGCCGCTTCATGGCGTCGACCTGGTCGACGATGGTCTGCACCGACCTGCCCAGCATGGCCGCGTCATCGGGCGCCAGCTTGCGCGCCAGCCGGTATTCCAGCCGCTCGGCCGAGAGCCGGATGGGCGTCAGCGGATTCTTGATCTCGTGCGCCAGGCGCCGCGCCACCTCGCCCCAGGCTTCGGTGCGCTGCGCCGAGACGATCTCGGAAATATCGTCAAACACCAGCAGGCGCATCTGGCCGGGCAGCTCCGCGCCGCGGGCCAGCAGCGAAACGGCGCTGGCGTTGGCGCCCTCGGCGGTCGCGTACAAGTCGAACGATTTCTGCCAGTGGTCCAGGCCGTGCTCGGTGCCCACCTCCTCAAATGTCTCGAACTGGGCCGCCACCTCGGCGGCAAAATCCTCGAGCCGGGGCAACGCGGCCAGCGGCTGGCCCACGACCGTCGCCAGCGGTGCACGCAGGATGCGCGTGGCGCCCGGATTGGCCGACTGCACGATGCCGTTGCGATCCAGGACGATGACACCGGCCGTCAGGTTGTCCAGGATGGTCTGCAGGTTGGCGCGCGCGGCATCCACCTCGTGCATGCTGGCATCCAGCGCCGCCCGGGCATCGGCCAGCTGCTGCGTCATGTCGGCAAACGCGCGCGTCAGGCCACCCAGCTCGTCACGACCCGAGGAGACCAGCTTGGGCCGCAGGTCGCCGGCAGCCACCTGGCGCACGCCCCGCGCCAGCAGCAGCAGCGGCGTGAGCAGCTGCCGCCCCAGCAGCACGCCGATCACGATGGCGCAAAAAATGGCCAGGAACAGGCTCAGCGTCAGCGTGCCTATGTACATGCGGCGCAGGCCGTCGCGGCCCAGCGCCCGCTCCTGGTATTCGCGGTTGGCCTTTTCCACGGCCAGCGCATGCTCGACCAGCGTGGGCGGCAGCAGCTGCACCGCTTCCAGGACGCGCGGCTCGGACAGCAGGTCCAGCGACGGCTCCCGGATCAGCACGTAGCTGCGCACGCGCGCCACGTCGCCGGCTGCGCCGCCCAGCCCGACGTGGCCACCGTCAAAGGCGTCCAGGCCCTCGAGCTGCGTCACGCTGCCGCGCTCGCGCACCTCGCGCAGGATGCGCGCGGGGGGGCGGCGTGGCGTCAGGTCAAAACCCGACTGGCCGGTATTGACAATGAGCTGCCCGGCGGCGGTCCACAGCGTCGCGTCGGTGGCGCCCAGCTGCGCGCGCAGCCGGTCCAGCGGCACCGCTGCGGCGCGGTCCGACACGCCGTCCAGCACGCTGGAGGCCGCACGCAGCTGGCGGCTGAAATCCTGCGCCTGCGCGTCCAGCGACGTCCGTCCCAGCGCCAGCCCGGAAGCCAGCGCGCCCTCGACCTTGACGTCGAACCAGGACTCGATGGAGCGCGATACAAACTGGTAGGAGACGGTGTAGACAAACAGCCCCGGAAGCACGCCCACCAGCGCAAAGACCGCGACCAGCTTGAGCAGCAGGCGGCTGCCAAACTTGCCGTCCTTCAGGCGCCGCACCAGCCGGTACACGCCCCACGCAACCGACGCGCCCAGCACCCCGGCAACGACCATGTTCAGGCGCAGCAGGGCCTCGTAATAGTCTTCGTAGAGCTGGCGGTTGTTGGTGGCGGCCACCAGCAGCAGGATGAGGATCACCGCCGCCAGCAGCATGACGGCAATCGCCAGCTTGGACGTCCAGCGCGCGGTCCTTGGCTGCAGTGTGTTTCCGGACGACGTCTTCATGGCCGGTCCTGCTGCCCCAGGTCTATGCGCTGCGTGAACGACAGCCGCCAGCCGGCTTCGCGCGTGGCGCCCACGCGCAGCGCCGCAGGCAGCCGGCTCGTGTCCAGCCGGAAGTCGAACTCCAGGATCTGGCGCCCGTCTTCAAGCAGGTCGGCCGCGTCGGCAACCTGCCAGCCGGCAATGTGGCCCGTGGCGGCCAGGATCTCGTCCAGCGTATCGAAGTAGCGGCTGGACAGCCCGGTGCCCAGCGCGGTGCTTGAAATCGGCTGGCTCGAGACATTGAGACGCCAGCGCCGCGTGAGCGGATGATACGAAATGCGTGTATAGCGTGCCGCAGCGGCCAGCTGCTCGTCGGCCCAGTACCAGCGCTCGCGCAGCACGGTGGCGCGCGCGACGAAGTAGACCGGAATGCCGCTGCGCAACGCCGTCTGCACCGGCCTGGCCAGTTGCAGGCGCATCTCGGCGTACAGCAGCAACCCGTCGTCGGTGCGCTGCACCTGCAGCTGGTCCAGGCTCGACGCCTGCGCCGCGGCCCGGTCCAGGCCGCCCAGGCCAAGGACCAGCGCGGCGGCCCGGGGCCAGAAATCACGTCGGCTGCTTTTGAACCACTGCATAGAAAAACCCGTCACTGAGCGGCAGCGCCTGGCCGCCCACGATGGCGCCGGGCAGCACGTGGCCCGGCGCCGGCAGGCGGCGCGCATCGCCGTGCGCGCCCAGGAAATGCTGCAGGCGCTGCTCGCCTTCCTGCCGGAATACGGAACACGTACAGTACAACATGCGGCCCGCCGGCGCCAGCACCGGCCACAGGGCCTGCAGCAGCCGGTCCTGCCCGGCCGCCAGCTGCGCCACGTCCTGGCTCCGGCGCAGCCAGCGTACGTCGGGATGGCGCCGCGCAATGCCCGATGCGCTGCACGGCGCATCCAGCAGGATGGCATCGAAGGGCCGACCGTCCCACCAGCCGGCAACGTCACCCGCGTCGGCCACGCGAACCTCGGCCTGCAGCGCCAGGCGCCCGAGGTTCTCGTGGATGCGGCCGGCACGGCTGGCGCTGCGCTCCAGCGCCAGCACGTCGGCATGCGGCGCCAGCTCGAGCAGGTGCGCGGTCTTGCCGCCGGGCGCGGCGCAGGCATCCAGGATGCGCAGGCCCTGGCCGCCCCCTGCCGGCCTGCCCAAGAGCAGGGGAGCGGCGAGCTGGGCCGCCAGCGACTGCACCGAAACCAGCCCCTGCGCGTGGCCCGGCAGCGCATCCACCGGCACCGACCCGGGCAGCTGCACGGCGGCGGGTCCGGCCACGACCGCGTCCAGCCCGGCATCCGCGAGCCGGCGCAGGTACGCATCCAGCGGCACGCGCGCGGTGTTGATTCGCAACGCCATGGGTGCCGGCGCCTGCGCCGCGTCCAGCACCTGAGCCCAGGACTGCGGAAAATCAGCTGCCAGGCGATCCACCCACCAGGCGGGGTGGTTCCAGCGACCCTCGGGCTGGGCCCGCGCCGCCTCGAGCAGGACCGCGCGGTTGCGAAGGAAATGGCGCAGGCAGCCATTGACAAAGGCTACCGCTGCCGGGGCACCGCTGCGGCGCACCGCCTCGCAGGCCTGGTCGACCACGGTAAACGCGGTATAGCCTGCCGCCGATCCCGGCAGCAAGAGCACCAGCGCCACGAGCAGGATCGCGTCCACGGCAGGCGCCGGACGGCGCCGCGCCAGCTGCCGGCGCAGAGCAACGGCCGTTCCCATGTGCCGCAAGGCTTCGAAAGCCAGCGCCTGCGTGCCGGCGCGCAACGCAGGAGCCGTCTGCGGCAGCAGCTGCGCCAGCGAGCGGCCGCGGCGCACGCCAGCAACCTTCTGTGCCGCCTCGGCCATCAGCTGCCACAGGGGCGCGGCAAGCACCGGGCCGTGAGACGCCGTGGGCATGGGATCAGGGATCAAGGACAGCCATGGCCCGCGCCTCGCGATGGCGCAGCACGGCGGCCAGGAGCAACGCGGGGAACTGGGACACGGCTGCATTGTAGGCCGCCACGTGGCCGTTGAATTGCGCTGCCAGCGGCGCTTCCTGGTGGACCAGCTTGACCCATTCCGCGGGCGGCCAGGCGCGCGGCGGCGCAAAGGGCTGGCCCGTTGCCGCAACGTGGACTGCGCCGCCCAGCAGGACGGCGCGCAGCGTCTGGCGTGCCTGGCCCAGCCCGGCCATGGCCGCGGCATCCAGCGGGTCGCGGCGCAAGCGGCGCAGCGCCAGCGATGCCTGCCTGGCGCTGGCCGCCAGGCGCCGGATCCAGGCGTCGCATGCTGGAGCCGGCCGTGTGCCGGCGCGAAACGTGCTGCACCAATCGCCAATCCAGCGGTGCTGCGCGCTCAAGATGCGCTCGAGCGCGGGAAACGCATCGCATGCGGCCAGGCGCGAGCGCCGGATGCGCCGCCGTGCACCCACGGACCACAGCAGCAGCACGCCCAGCGCACCGGCAGCAAGCAGGCCAGGGCCGGCCGGCGTCATGACAGGCGCAATGAAAAAGCCGGCACGGCGCGCGAACGCGCCGGCCGGCTCGACAGGCTTTCAGCAGGCGGTGACCACCTGCACGCCAGACGCAGCCGGGCAGGGCGCGACCGGCGCCTTGGCGCGCGGCACGCCACCGGGTCGCGCCGGCGGCAGGCGCCGCCTTGCAGCCGGCCCGGAGCCGCCGCCTGCGCCACGCGGTTCAGCTCCCGCGGCCCGGGTCCAGCGCCATGGCCGCTAGACGCCTTCCCCCGCCTCGGAAACCGGCTCCGACGCCGGTGCCTTCGCATCCTCTGCCGCATCGTCTTCGGCATCAAGCTGGAACAGCTCCTGCGCCTCCGCTTCCGCAATGGCCAGGCGCTCGGCTTCGTCCAGGCGGTCCTTCTCCTTGCGTGCCTGGTGGTACGCAAGGCCCGTTCCGGCCGGGATCAGGCGGCCCACGATGACGTTTTCCTTGAGCCCGCGCAGCTCGTCGCGCTTGCCCATGATGGCTGCTTCGGTCAGCACGCGGGTGGTCTCCTGGAACGACGCCGCCGAGATGAAGCTGTCGGTGGACAGCGACGCCTTGGTGATGCCCAGCAGCACGTTCTCGTAGGTGGCCTCCAACTTGTCTTCGGCGCGCAGGGCGTCGTTGACGTTGAGCAACTCGCTGCGCTCCACCTGCTCGCCGGAGATGTACTCGGAATCGCCCGGGTTGTCTATGACCACCCGGCGCAGCATCTGGCGCACGATGACCTCGATGTGCTTGTCGTTGATCTTGACACCCTGCAGCCGGTACACGTCCTGCACCTCGTCGACGATGTAGCGCGCCAGCTCCTCTATGCCCAGCAGGCGCAGGATGTCCTGCGGGTCGGCCGGGCCGTCGACGATGCTCTCGCCCTTGTTCACCACCTGGCCCTCGTGCACCAGGATGTTCTTTTCCTTGGGCACCAGCGTTTCCCACTCGCCGCCGTCCGGATCGGTGATCTGCAGGCGGATCTTGCCGCGGGTCTCCTTGCCAAACGAGATCGTTCCCGTCTGCTCGGCCAGCACGCCAGCGTCCTTGGGCGAACGCGCCTCGAACAGCTCGGCCACGCGCGGCAGGCCGCCCGTGATGTCGCGGGTCTTCTGCCCTTCCACCGGCATGCGTGCCAGCACGTCGCCCGGGCCCACTTCCTGGCCGTCACGCACCTGGATGAGCGCACCGACCTGGAAACCGATGGTCACCGCGTGGTCGGTACCGGGAATCCTGACCTCTTCGCCGCTCTCGTCTATGAGCTTGACCTGCGGACGCACGGTCTTGCTCGAGCCGCGGCGCTTGGCGTCGATCACGACCAGCGTCGACAGGCCCGTGACCTCGTCCGTCTGCCGGGCCACGGTCAGGCCCTCGGTCACGTTTTCAAACTTCACCGTACCGGCGTATTCGGTGATGATGGGCCGCGTCATGGGATCCCAGCTCGCCAGTGCCGTGCCAGCTGCCACGCCCTGCTCGGCGTGCACGGCCAGCATCGCACCGTAGGGGATCTTGTGGCGTTCGCGTTCACGACCATGCTGGTCGTGGACGGTGATCTCGCCCGAGCGGGAAATCACCACCTGGTTGCCCTTGTTGTTGGTGACGTAGCGCATGGCCGCGTTGAAGTTGACCGTCCCCGCGGTCTTGGCCTCCACGCCCGATGCCACCGAGGCACGCGAGGCCGCACCGCCGATATGGAAGGTGCGCATGGTCAGCTGCGTCCCCGGCTCGCCGATGGACTGCGCTGCGATCACGCCCACGGCCTCGCCCACGTTGACCAGGTTGCCCCGCCCCAGGTCGCGGCCATAGCACGCGGCACACAGGCCGTAGCGCGTGTCGCAGGTCAGCGGCGTGCGCACGCGCACCTCGTCAATGCCGGCCGCCTCAATGGCGTCCAGCGCATCTTCGTCCAGCAGGCTGCCGGCGGGGGCCAGCACCTCCTGCGTTTCCTGGTCCAGCACGTCGTCAATGACGGTCCGGCCCAGCACGCGCTCGCGCAACGACTCGATGACCTCGCCGCCATCGACCACGGCGCGCATGAACGCGCCATCGCTGGTGCCGCAGTCCTCCTCGGTCACGACCAGGTCCTGCGTCACGTCCACGAGGCGACGCGTCAGGTAGCCGGAGTTGGCGGTCTTGAGCGCCGTGTCGGCCAGGCCCTTGCGGGCACCGTGCGTGGAGATGAAGTACTGCAGCACGTTCAGCCCCTCGCGGAAGTTGGCGATGATGGGCGTCTCGATGATGGAGCCATCGGGCTTGGCCATGAGGCCGCGCATGCCGGCCAGCTGCCGGATCTGAGCGGTCGAGCCGCGGGCACCGGAGTCGGCCATCATGTAGATGGTGTTGAACGACTCGTGCTCCACTTCGTTGCCGTGGCGGTCCCGGGTCGTCTCGGTGGACAGCTGCGCCATCATGGCCTTGGACACGTCGTCGCCGGCCTTGCCCCAGATATCGACCACCTTGTTGTAGCGCTCGCCCGAGGTCACCAGGCCCGTGACGTACTGCTGCTCGATTTCCTTGACCTGATCCTCGGCCTCCTTGATGATGCTGGTCTTCTCGGCCGGCACCAGCATGTCATCGATGGCAATGGAAATGCCGGCGCGCGTGGCCAGCGAAAAGCCGCGGCGCATGAGCTGGTCGGCAAACACCACCGTGTCCTTGAGGCCGCACTTGCGGTAGGCGGCGTTGACCAGCGTGGAGATGGCCTTTTTCTTGAGCGGCTGGTTCATCAGCTCGAACGGCAGGCCGCGCGGCAGGATCTCGGACAGCATGGCGCGGCCGGCGGTGGTCTGCACCATGCGCGTGACCGGCTCCAGCTCGCCGTTGTCGCGGTTCTTGCTCCACTCGGTCAAGCGCACGCTGATGCGGGCACCGTATTCAACGGCACCGGTATCCAGCGCACGCACGACCTCGGCCACGTCGGCAAAGACCATGCCCTCGCCCCTGGCGTTGACTTTCTCGCGCGTGGTGTAGTACAGGCCCAGCACCACGTCCTGCGAAGGCACGATGGACGGCTCGCCCGAAGCCGGGAACAGCACGTTGTTGGACGACAGCATGAGCGTGCGTGCCTCCATCTGCGCTTCCACCGACAGCGGGACGTGCACGGCCATCTGGTCGCCGTCAAAGTCGGCGTTGAACGCGGCGCAGACCAGCGGGTGCAGCTGGATGGCCTTGCCCTCGATGAGCAGCGGCTCGAACGCCTGGATCCCCAGGCGGTGCAGCGTGGGCGCCCGGTTCAGCATGACCGGATGCTCGGCAATGACCTCTTCCAGGATGTCCCAGACCACCGGCGTGCCCATCTCGACTTCCTTCTTGGCCGCCTTGATGGTGCTGGCAATGCCCATGGCCTCCAGCCGCGCAAAGATGAACGGCTTGAACAGCTCCAGCGCCATCTGCTTGGGCAGGCCGCACTGATGCAGCTTGAGCGTGGGACCGACGGTGATGACCGAGCGGCCGGAGTAGTCCACGCGCTTGCCCAGCAGGTTCTGGCGGAAGCGCCCGCCCTTGCCCTTGATCATGTCCGCGAGCGACTTGAGCGCACGGCGGTTGGCGCCGGTCATGGCCTTGCCGCGGCGGCCGTTGTCCAGCAGCGAATCCACCGCCTCCTGCAGCATGCGCTTTTCGTTGCGCGCGATGATTTCCGGCGCGTGCAGCTCGAGCAGGCGGCGCAGACGGTTGTTGCGGTTGATGACGCGACGGTACAGGTCGTTCAGGTCCGAGGTGGCAAAGCGGCCCCCGTCCAGCGGCACCAGCGGACGCAGGTCCGGCGGCAGCACGGGCAGCACGTCCAGCACCATCCAGCTCGGGTCCATGCCGGTGCGCTTGAACGCTTCCAGCACCTTCAGGCGCTTGGTGTTCTTCTTGATCTTGGCCTTGGAGCCGGTCATGTCGGTGCGCAGCGCCTCGATTTCCTCGTCCAGCTCTATGCCCTGCAGCAGCTCCTTGATGCCCTCGGCGCCCATGCGCGCGGTGAACTCGTCACCGTATTCGTCGCGCTTGGCGTCGTAGTCGTCCTCGCTCATGATGGAGAACTTCTCAAGTGGCGTCATGCCCGGATCGGTGACCACGTAGGCTTCAAAGTACAGCACGCGCTCGATGTCGCGCAGCGTCATGCCCAGCACCAGTCCCAGCCGCGAGGGCAGGCTCTTGAGGAACCAGATGTGCGCGCAGGGTGCAGCCAGGTCGATGTGGCCCATGCGCTCGCGCCGCACCTTGCTTTGCGTGACCTCCACGCCGCACTTCTCGCAGACGACGCCGCGGTGCTTGAGCCGCTTGTACTTGCCGCACAGGCACTCGTAGTCCTTGACCGGGCCAAAGATCTTGGCGCAGAACAGGCCGTCCCGCTCCGGCTTGAACGTGCGGTAGTTGATGGTCTCGGGCTTCTTGACCTCGCCAAAGGACCAGGACCGTATCTTCTCGGGCGAAGCCAGCCCGATGCGGATGGCGTCAAAACGCTCGCTGGGCGTGAATTGCTTGAACAGATCGAGTAATGATTTCATGATGTTCTTTCCTTAACGGTGCTCAGGAGCGCTCCAGCTCGATGTCGAGGCCGAGCGAGCGAATTTCCTTGACCAGCACGTTGAACGACTCCGGCATGCCGGCGTCAATCGAGTGGTCGCCCTTGACGATGCTCTCGTAGACGCGCGTGCGGCCCTGCACGTCGTCGGACTTGACGGTCAGCATTTCCTGCAGCGTGTACGCAGCGCCGTAGGCTTCCAGCGCCCACACCTCCATCTCGCCAAAGCGCTGGCCGCCAAACTGCGCCTTGCCACCCAGCGGCTGCTGCGTGACCAGGCTGTACGGGCCGGTGGAGCGCGCGTGCATCTTGTCGTCGACCAGGTGATGCAGCTTGAGGAAGTGCATGTAGCCTATGGTCGTCGGGTAGTCGAACGGGTCGCCGGAGCGCCCGTCGTACATGTACGCCTGCGTGCGCGACGTGGTCAGCCCCTTGGTCTTGACGACCTCGTCAGGGTACGCCAGCTCGAGCATCTCGTGGATTTCCTTCTCGGTGGCGCCGTCAAACACCGGCGTGGCAAACGGCAGGCCGTCGGTGAGGTTGCCGGCCATGGCCAGCAGCGCGTCGTCGCTCAGTGAGTCGATGTCCTCGTGGTGGTGGCCCGTGCGGTTGTACAGCGCATTCAGGTACTTGCGCAACCTGGCCACGCGGTTCTCCTGCTGCAGCATCTCGTTGATGCGCTCGCCCAGGCCCTTGGCGGCCCAGCCCAGGTGCACCTCCATGATCTGCCCCACGTTCATGCGCGAGGGCACGCCCAGCGGGTTGAGCACGATGTCGGCCGGCGTGCCGTCGGCCAGCAACGGCATGTCCTCCACCGGAACGATGCGCGAGACCACGCCCTTGTTGCCGTGGCGGCCGGCCATCTTGTCGCCCGGCTGCAGGCGACGCTTGACCGCCAAGTAGACCTTGACCATCTTGAGCACGCCCGCGGGCAGCTCGTCGCCGGCCAGCAGCTTTTTCTTGTGCTCTTCAAACGCCGTGTCCGATTCCTTGCGCTGGCGCGCAATCGAGTCCTTGATGCTCTCCAGCTGCGCAGCCACGGCGTCGTCGGCCGGACGGATGTCGAACCAGTGGTACTTGTCCATGCCGTCCAGGTACGCCGCCATGATCTTTGACCCGGCCGCCAGCTTGTTCGGCCCGCCGCTGGCTTCCTTGCCCAGCAGCAGCTTGCGAATGCGCAGGAACGCGTCGGCCTCGACGATGCGCAGCTGGTCGTTCAGGTCCAGCCGGTAGCGCTTGAGTTCGTCGTCGATGATCTGCGTGGCCCGGGCGTCGCGCTCGATGCCGTCGCGGGTGAAGACCTGCACGTCGATGACGGTGCCGGCACTGCCCTGCTTGACGCGCAGCGAGGTGTCCTTGACGTCGGACGCCTTCTCGCCAAAGATCGCGCGCAGCAGCTTTTCTTCTGGGGTCAGCGTGGTCTCGCCCTTGGGCGTGATCTTGCCCACCAGCGTATCGCCCGGCTGCACCTCGGTGCCCACGTAGATGATCCCGGACTCGTCCAGGCGGCCCAGCTGGCGCTCGGACAGGTTGGGGATGTCGCGCGTGATCTCCTCGGCGCCCAGCTTGGTGTCGCGCGCCATCACCACCAGCTCCTCTATGTGCACGCTGGTGTAGCGGTCGTCGGCGACCACTTTTTCAGAGATGAGCACCGAGTCCTCGAAGTTGTAGCCGTTCCAGGGCATGAACGCGATCAGCATGTTCTGCCCGATCGCCAGCTCGCCCAGGTCGGTCGAGGCACCGTCGGCAATGACGTCGCCCTTGGCGATCACGTCGCCGCGCTCGACGATGGGGCGCTGGTGGATGTTGGTGTTCTGGTTGGAGCGGTGGTACTTGATGAGGCTGTAGATGTCCACGCCCGCCTCGCCGGCCACGGTCTCCTCGTCGTTGACGCGCACGACGATGCGCGTGGCGTCCACGTAATCGACCAGGCCACCCCGGTCGGCGGTGACGACCGTGCCCGAGTCAATGGCGGCCACGCGCTCGATGCCGGTGCCCACCAGCGGCTTTTCCGGACGCAGCACGGGCACGGCCTGGCGCGACATGTTGGCGCCCATGAGCGCCCGGTTGGCGTCGTTGTGCTCCAAAAAGGGCACCAGCGACGCGGCCACCGACACGATCTGCGCCGGCGAGACGTCCATGTACTGGATGCGATCGGCGCTGACCAGCACCGAATCGCCCTTCTCGCGCGCCGAGACCAGGTCCTCGGTCAGGCGACCCTGCTCGTCCAGCGCGGCACCGGCCTGCGCGATGACGTACTTGCCCTCTTCTATGGCCGAGAGGTAGTCCACCTCGTCGGTCACCTTGCCGTCAGCAACGCGGCGGTACGGCGTTTCTATGAAGCCGTACTCGTTCAGGTTGGCGTACAGCGCCAGCGAGTTGATGAGGCCGATGTTGGGGCCTTCCGGCGTCTCTATGGGGCAGACGCGGCCATAGTGCGTGACGTGCACGTCGCGCACCTCGAAGCCGGCACGCTCGCGCGTCAGGCCGCCCGGGCCCAGCGCCGAGATGCGGCGCTTGTGCGTGAGCTCCGAGAGCGGGTTGGTCTGGTCCATGAACTGCGACAGCCGCGAGGCGCCAAAGAACTGCTTGAGCGCCGCCGTGATCGGCTTGCTGTTGATGAGGTCATGCGGCATCAGCGGGTTCTTCTCGACCTGCGCCAGGCGCTCGCGCACGGCACGCTGGATGCGCGCCAGGCCCACGCGGTACTGGTTCTCCGCCAGCTCGCCCACGCAGCGCACGCGGCGGTTGCCCAGGTGGTCGATGTCGTCCACCTCGCCATGGCCGTTGCGCAGGTCAACCAGGATCTGCACCACGTCCAGGATGTCCTCGTCGGACAGCACCATCTCGCCGGTCAGATCGTCGCGGCCCACGCGGGCGTTGAACTTCATCCGGCCCACGCGCGAGAGATCGTACGTGTCCGGGTTGTAGAACAGGCGGTGGAACAGCGCTTCCACGGCGTCTTCGGTGGGCGGCTCGCCCGGGCGCATCATGCGGTAGATGGCCACGCGCGCGGCCAGCTGGTCGGCCGTCTCGTCCAGCCGCAGCGTCTGCGAGATGTACGGGCCGTGGTCCAGCTCGTTGGTGTAGATGCACACCAGCTCGGAAATGCCCGCGGCGCGGATCTTCTCCAGCGTGCCCTCGGTCAGCTCGTCGTTGGCTGCCGCGATGATTTCGCCGGTTTCCGCATCGACCAGGTCGCGCGCCAGCACCTGTCCCAGCAGGTAGTCTTCCGGCACCGTGATCTGCTTCACGCCGGCCTGCTCGAGCTGGCGCACGTGGCGTGCCGTGATGCGCTTGTCCTTGGCCACCACCACGCTGCCGTCGGCGTCGCTGATGTCGAACTGCGCCATCGCGCCCTTGAGGCGGGCACCGACAAAGTTCATGCGCGCGCCCTCGTCCAGCAACTCGTAGTGGTCGTTGACAAAGAAGCTCTCCAGGATGTCCTCCGTGCTCATGCCTATGGCCTTGAGCAGGATGGTCACCGGCATCTTGCGGCGGCGGTCGATGCGGAAGAACAGGATGTCCTTGAGGTCAAACTCGAAGTCCAGCCAGGAGCCGCGGTACGGGATGATCCGTGCCGAAAACAGCAGCTTGCCCGAGCGGTGTGCCTTGCCCTTGTCGTGCTCGAAGAACACGCCCGGCGAGCGGTGCAGCTGCGACACCACCACGCGCTCGGTGCCGTTGATGATGAACGAGCCGCGGCTGGTCATGAGCGGCACTTCGCCCATGTAGACCTCCTGCTCCTTGACTTCCTTGACCACCTTGTTGTCGCGCGTGGAGGCCTCGCGGTCGTAGATGATGAGCTGCACGCGCGCACGCACGGCCGACGCGTACGTCAGCCCGCGGATCTGGCACTCGCGCACGTCAAAGGTGGGCTTGCCCAGCGTGTACTCGACAAACTTCATCTCGACCCAGCCGTTGTGCGAGACGATGGGGAAGGTCGACACGAAGGCCAGCTGCAGCCCTTCAGGCGCCCGTTTTCTTGGCGCAATGTCAGCCTGCAGGAACGCCTCATAGGCGTCCTTCTGCATTTGCAGCAAATAGGGGATCTGGACAACGCTGTCGCGCTCTCCAAAATTCTTGCGGATACGTTTGCGTTCGGTAAAGCTGTAAGCCATGAAAACTCCGTCTGGTGGTAACGGTGGCTGGACTTGAAGCCACTCGGCGGCCAGTGGCCATCGAGCGCTTCAGGACCCAGTGCCGGCGACTAGGCGTCGGGGAAGTCGGTAACCTCTCGAACCGGAAAGCCACAGCAAGAAATGCATGGCAGCCGCCCGCCTTTTGCAGCAGCCTCTGGCCGCGTTCCACGCGGGCAGAGCCATGCGGCAAAAGACGGCGCGCGCTGCGGCCTCAATCCTTGCTGTGGACGCTCCAAGTTCGACAAACTCCCGTCGACGCACCTTGGTGGCTGGCCCCTACCAGCCCATGGCAGACGGCCACGCATTGCACGCGGCCCGAACCAAGAGGTCTTGCTGTAGTCGGATGCAGAAGACACGTGAAAGTTCCATGGTATGTGAAACTTTCATGTGCGCTCTGCGGCTACACCACCGGCAATCGCCGAGGGGGCTCGGCGCTCCCGCAGGAACACGGTTGCAGGAGGCCAGCCCCGTCCATCCCCGGGTCGAGTTACTTCAGCTCGACCTTGGCGCCGGCTTCCTCCAGCTGCTTCTGCGCGCCCTCGGCGTCGGCCTTGGGCATCGCTTCCTTGACGGTCTTGGGCGCGCTCTCGACCAGGTCCTTGGCGTCTTTCAGGCCCAGGCCGGTGATGGCGCGCACGACCTTGATGACCGAGATCTTGCTCGCGCCCACCTCGGCCAGGACCAGGTCGAACTCGGTCTTCTCTTCGGCCGCAGCCGCGTCGCCGCCTGCGGCGCCACCGGCTGCCGGAGCGGCCATGGCGGCCGCGCTCACGCCAAACTTCTCTTCAATTGCCTTGACCAGGTCGTTCAGCTCCATGACGGTCATGTCATCCAGCGCGGTCAGGAATGCGTCTTTGTCAAATGCCATTTCGTTCCCCAAAAAATCAAATCTGAAAAATATTTATCACTCAGGCAGCAGCGGCTTCGCCACCGTCGCGGGCCGCGGCCAGCGCGCTGAGCACCAGCGCCGTGCGCGACACGGGCGACAGCAGCAGGCCGCACAGCTGCGCCAGCAGCACGTCCTTGCCCGGAATGGCCGCCAGCTCCTTCACGCCGTCCGCATCCAGCGCGGTTTCGCGATAGACGCCGCTGCGGATGACCAGCTTGGCGTTGGTCTTGGCAAAGTCCGCCAGAACCCGGGCCGCAGCCACCGCGTCTTCGGAAAAGCCGTAGAGCAGCGGGCCGGACATCTGGTCGGCCACCACGTCGAAGTTGCTGCCTGCAACAGCCCGGCGCGCCAGCGTGTTCTTGAGCACGCTCAGCGTCACGTCCTGGCTGCGCGCATCGGCACGCAACTTGTCCATGTCGGCAACCGTGAGCCCACGGTACTCGGCCAGGACCATGGTCTTGGCCTGGGCAGCCAGCTCAGCCACTCGCGTGACGACCGCCTCTTTCTCACTACGATTCAAACTCAAGGTCTACTCCCAACTTCCGGAACCCCCGCCGCCGCACCCCAACGGATGCCTGGCGAGCGCGCCGGACCCAAGGTGCCGGCCCGGCAACCGCGTCAAGCGGGCAGGGACGGCCTCTTCCTCAAAGCGACCAACTGTTTTGGGAAACCCAGCTCAGCAGGCACGCCATCTACGCTGGCCGCCCCGCGCGGAGGTCCGAACGGGACAATTAAGCGTCGCAGCCGACAGGCTGCAACACGCCAACGGTCTCGGATGGCCTGCAGCACGGGCGCCGCAGCCCACCGATGATTGCCCGTCCAAGCGGACGGGCAATCCAACTCCTTTCAAATCTCGATCAAAGCCCCAGCGTCTGCGTATCGACCCGCACGCCCACGCCCATGGTGCTGGACACCGCCAGCTTGCGCAGGTAAACACCCTTGCTCGAGGCCGGCTTGGACTTGATCAGCGCATCGACCAGCGCCCGCAGGTTCTCCTGCAGCTTGTCCGCGTCAAACGAGCGGCGCCCGATGGTGCCGTGGATGATGCCCGCCTTGTCGATGCGAAACTGCACCTGGCCGGCCTTGGCGTTCTTCACCGCCGTGGCCACGTCCGGCGTCACCGTGCCCACCTTGGGGTTGGGCATGAGCCCGCGCGGACCCAGGATCTGGCCCAGCTTGCCAACCACGCGCATGGCGTCCGGTGCGGCAATGACCACGTCAAAGGGCAGCTCGCCCGCCTGCACGCGCTCGGCCAGGTCGTCCATGCCGACGATGTCGGCGCCGGCTTCCTGCGCGGCCTCGGCCTGCGCGCCCTGGGCAAACACGGCCACGCGCTTGTCCTTGCCTATGCCGGCGGGCATCACCACCGCGCCGCGCACGACCTGGTCGGACTTGGTTGCGTCCACGCCCAGCTGCACCGCCACGTCTATGGATTCGTCAAAGTTGGCGGTGGCACAGTCCTTGACCAGCGCCAGCGCCTCGGCCAGCGGATACAACCGGGTCGAATCGACCTTGCCCGCCATGGCCTTGCGTTTTTTTGTCATCGTGGCCATTACGCGCCCTCCACCGTCACGCCCATGGAACGGGCCGAGCCGGCCACCATGCGGACGGCCGCGTCCAGGTCGGCGGCATTCAGGTCCTTCATCTTGGTCTGGGCGATTTCCTCGAGCTGTGCGCGCGTGATCTCGCCCACCTTCTCGGTGGCCGGCTTGGCCGAGCCCTTGTTCAGCTTGACCGCCTTCTTGATCAGCACCGAAGCCGGCGGCGTCTTGATGACGAAGGCAAAGCTCTTGTCGGCAAACGCCGTGATGACCACCGGCAGCGGCAGCCCCGGCTCGACGCTCTGCGTCTGCGCGTTGAACGCCTTGCAGAACTCCATGATGTTGAGTCCGCGCTGGCCCAGCGCCGGACCTATGGGTGGCGCCGGGTTGGCCTTGCCGGCCGGCACCTGCAGCTTGATATAGCCTGCAATCTTCTTTGCCATGTTGATTCCTTGCGGGTACCAGCGCGCCCTTGCGGACGCTCCCCGGGGGTTGCACTCTCGATAAACAAGCCAAAGACGCCGCCCGGCGCCTTGGCATCCGCGCAGGTCAACCTTTCTCGACCTGCCCGAATTCCAGCTCGACCGGCGTGGCCCGGCCGAAAATCGTGACCGACACGTGCATCTTGCTCTTGTCGTAGTTGACCTCTTCCACCGTGCCGTTGAAGTCGGTGAACGGCCCCTCCTTGATGCGCACGTACTCGCCCACCTCGAACTCGACCTTGTGGCGCGGACTGTCGGCACCTTCTTCCATGCGATGCACGATGGCCTCGACCTCGGCCACCGAGATCGGCGCCGGCTGGTTGCGGCTGCCACCCACAAAGCCGGTGACCTTGTTGGTGTGCTTGACCAGGTGCCAGGTCTCGTCGTTCAGCACCATCTCGACCAGGATGTAGCCGGGGAAGAACTTGCGCTCGGTGGTGCGCTTCTTGCCGTGCTTGATCTCGACCACTTCCTCGGTCGGGATCAGGATGCGCCCGAACTTGTCTTCCATGCCCGCGCGATCTGCGCGCTCGCGGATGTTGCGCTCGGCCGCCTTCTCCATGCCCGAATACGCATGCACGACGTACCACTTCATGTCGGGATTGGGCGAGGCAATCGGCCCCACGCCGCCTGTCACATCTTCTGTTGCCATTACCGCCACCCCAAAATCATGTCGTACAACGCCCACTGCAGGAACTGGTCGGCCAGCCAGAGCACCACGGCCATGGCCACCGAAAAGGCAAAGACAAACGCCGCCGTCTGCAACGCCTCCCTGCGGCTGGGCCACACGACCTTCTGCGTCTCGCGCCAGGCGTCCCGCGAAAAGGCCACCAGGCGCTGGCCGGATTCCGCCGTGAAAAACAGCAGCGCCGCAAGCGCCAGGCCGCCCAGCAGGCTGCCCCACTGCAGCAGCGCGCCGCGCCCGGTGAAGAAATAAAACGCCACCAGCGCAGCAGCCACGAACACGCCGACCAGGATCATCTTGGCCTTGTTCAAGCCCGTTGAAACGGTCTCTATCTGTGTGCTTGCCATGTGCGCTGCAATCTCAAATCAAATTCAATCAAGGGCCGACGACCTGCAAACAGAGGCGGATGCGCGCGGCGCGCGAAGATCCTCGTTTGCAATGGCAGGGGCAGAGGGAATCGAACCCCCAACCTTCGGTTTTGGAGACCGACGCTCTGCCAATTGAGCTATACCCCTATGATCTCTTTGTCCTTACCCTATCACCTTGGACACCACGCCGGCGCCCACGGTGTGGCCACCCTCGCGGATGGCAAAGCGCAGGCCCTCTTCCATGGCCACCGGCGCGATCAGCTCCACGTTCAGGCTCACGTTG
>Ga0172382_10001648_pt1 | contig 39488 bp, 43 predicted proteins | sample Leawel138RmetaG_FD_122245 | JGI IMG/M metagenome (GOLD analysis project Ga0172382, IMG submission 122245) | Leachate microbial communities from a municipal landfill in Southern Ontario, Canada - Leachate well 138R metaG | ecosystem: Engineered > Solid waste > Landfill > Unclassified | place... | reverse complement strand
TAGAGTCAGAAGGTTCCGAGCCACCCGGCGACACTCCCGCGCCGCCCTCTTGTTCATTCCCAATTTGGCGGTGGCGTAGTGGATCTCCGAAGAGCAGCCGAACTTCTTGAACCCTTTCGACTCCCGCATGGCTAGAAGGCAGCGGCCAAGGATCAGGCGATAAGTGGTCAGAGTGGCGGTGGCTCTGCGGGCAAACTCATGAACCTGCGAGACCCCCAGAGTCAGTAGCATGTCCAGACGAAAGTAGGCGGGGTTTGTGATGTGAGATTTCATACCCTATTTTAACCCACACGGGCCATTTAGTCAAAAAATAGACAGCAAAACAGCCGCACAACCAAGCCGTTTAAGCGGTTTTTCAGAAATGATCTAAGAGGTCTAAAAAGAGGCTAATGACAGAAGTTTCCAAAAGATTGAAGCGGTGCCATAGAGGGGCTTTGAGTGGCTCCTGAAGAGGTGTTTGAAGGCGAGAGCCTGGAGCTTAGGGTCGGCCTGGCCTGTGGAGAAAAATAGCCACACTGTCATTCAATCAGTTAAACACTGGAAGGGCGCCATCGGAAATCTCATCAAGATTACCACGCCAAGAATCAGGAAACCCTCCTGGCTCCTGGCCTGGCGGAGGGCAGGTTGACCGATGACCCCACGGCAACGCTTGTCACTCCCAAACCCAAGAAAGCCCGACCTCAAGGCTTGATGCTTGAATCTCGGGAGCTACGCGAAGTCTTCTCTCAACTGGACCTTGAAAGCCCCTTCGGCATCAGAGTTTCTCGGGATGCTGGTGAAAACCGGCATCTCCACCGGGGCATGCTCTCGCATCGACGTGGGGCATCTCTGTTTTGACACCGGAGCCGTGCTGACCAGTGGACGGACGCAGAGGATCCATTCTCTCACCGATGGTCTACTCGCCGATCTCCACCGCTACTTGCGTGAAGCCCGGCCACTTCTGGTCACAGACATCACATCCGCTCTCTTCCTGGACCGTTACGGCAACCGGGTCTCCACACCGTCCGTCCGCCATATCATCGACCGGGCTCGTAAACTGCTCGATCCCGCATAGCCGAGCAAGCTCCAGACTCATTCTCTTTTTCTCTAGTCGAAAGATCCGGGCGCCCGGCCTCTAAGGCGGCGCCCGCAGGCCCGCAAAGCCTAAAGATTTCTGAAAATCTCGCAGCGGACCTTAACCCTTGAGGGCCCCGAAGAGCCTTCGAGAGGTCTCCGTGCAGCGATCCCGGAAATAGATTAGATGAACGCTCCCACGCGTGTAGCTCTTCTGCTCTTATTTGTCCTCCTGCAGAGCCATCCGGGCCTCTGTGAAGATGACACCTTCGCCGACTTGGTGAGCTCCAAGAGAGTTGTTTTTCTTGGTGAGCGGCATGATTTCGAAGATGATCACGCTGGCCAGTTGGCGGCCTTGCGGCAGTTGAAGGGTTTGGACCAAAGGCCGCTGTTGTTGGCCGTGGAGATGTTTGACGAGTGCGACTGGTAGAAGAGAACCCGGACGCACGAATCGCCGTTCTGGTGGGGCACGGCCATCTGCATCGCTCCTTCGGGATTCCGGCTCGAGTAGCTCGACGCCGTCCCGATCTGTCCTTGCTCACCGTCGGCTTTGACAAAGCGGGAGAGTGGGAGCCAGATTATTGGTTCCTAGAGGACCCTTCGTCCGAAGCGGCGCCGCACAAAACTGGGCCACAGTGTTCACATCTTGTTCATTCTTGGCTTTTCATGTCCACACCTTAACCAGTTAAGTTTTTTACATTTGGGATAAGTGACCCGTGCATCCGGACACAGATCGGGGAATCACCCCATTAGTATAAATTTAAGTTTAGTAGGAGAATCTACAGGATGAACATCAGCAACGATGGAGTCTCAGGCCCACTCGCAGCGAGCAAGCCTCGCCGCAACAAGAAAGCCACTCAGGTCAACATCCAGAGAATGTGTGAAGTTCGATCCAACAAGTCAATCGATGAGTTCTCGCTCTCGGCTGACGGGCGCTACGTCGCTTTCACTTCCGACGCCAACAACCTGGTACTAGGAGATACCAACCGCAATCTCGATGTCTTTGTACACGACCGTCAGACCGCACAAACCACACGGGTCAGCCTCGAGCCTGGCGGAGCGCAAGCCCACAGTACCAGTGCGGCCCCCTCAATTTCAGCCGATGGACGCTACGTAGCCTTCGAGTCTAGTAGCAGCACCCTATACCGCCATTTACAAAATGTCTTTATACACGACCGCGAGACCGGGAAAACCACACTACACTGGTAAGTGAAACTGAAAATGAAGGAAAGTCAGGAAGCCCTTCGGTCTCAGCTGATGGTCGTTACGTTGCTTTCGCTCATCAAGATAGAGACTTTTCCTCGCGTATTTTTGTGTACGACCAGCAAACACAGCAGAGCAGTGAGATCAGTATTGCTCCCGACACAGCTCCCCGCTTATCTCGCCCCTCAATTTCGGCCGACGGTCGATACATTGCCTGTAGTTCCGGATCATTGGTCACGGAGGCTGTCGTATTTGATCGCCAAACCGAACACGCCTCTCGAATTTGCGAGACCGTTGAAAAAACGTTTAATACTCCCCAAATCTCAGCAGACGGGAGTTCCGTGTGCTTTATCTCCCAGTCCCCCAATCTGGATACCGGGGCCTCACGGCTCAACATTTCCATGGCCGAGAACCCCCTAGCACCGACGGTCTGACGTCGTACGTTGACAATCAACCTTCAGTCGCCAAACTTGCCCATTTTCCACCTGAGGATCACCCCTTCAAGTACTTCCTATAAAGTAGTGAGGTGCGGTACTTCTCGGGGAAACGGCCAGCCTCTTTCTTGGCCAGCAGTAGGTAGATGTGGTTCATGTCTTCCACCCCGAAGAAGACCAGGGCTTCCTGGGGAGTTCCGAAGAAGGCGGTTTTGCCGGCTACCAGGATGAGCAGGCGGTCGAAGAGTTCGATCGATTCCATGATGTGTGTGGTCATGACGATCAGTCTGCCTTCCTTGGCCAGCCGGGCGCAAAGCTTCATGACCGAACGTTCGAGTTCCGGGTCCAGGCCGGAGGTGGGCTCGTCTAAGAAGAGGGCTCGCGGGCTCAGTAGGAGTTCCTGGGCGATCGACACCCTTTTTCGCTGGCCCCCCGAGAGTCTTTTGACTCGAGTCGTCTTTCGATCTTCCAGGCCCACGGAACGCAAGATCAAGTCGATCATTTTCTTCAGTTCGGCCTTCGACTTTTCAGGCAACTGCAAACGGGCGGAATAGGTGAGAAGACGCTCGGTCTTGAGCGCGGTGTGGAGCACGTCGTCCTGGGGAACGAAGCCGATGGTCTCCCCCGGCCGACCGAGCATGGGGCCGTCGTCGTAGAGCACCTCCCCTTTCTGATAGGGTCTACGGCCACTCAGGGCGGTGAGCAGAGTGGATTTCCCACTACCGCTGGGACCGAGAATGCCGATAAATTGGCCCGGTAGCAAACGAAGACTGATGTCGTCCAGGATGGCGGTTCGGCCGGCCGAGACCCCCAGACCTTCCGCCACGATCTTCATCGGTGCGTCTTATTCATCATCATCATGATGACGGAGCGCCGATAGTCTCTCCAGTCATCGGGTGACATACGCTGTTTCACCGCAAACATTTCATCCAGAAAAAGATACTGGCGTTTGCGCTCGGTATTCAGGATCTGGTCCAGCTTTTTCTTGCACTGGTCCGGATTGGGGTCATCCACGGCCATCAACTGCATCAACTCGATCTTTTGGGTGCGAAGTTTTTGAGAGATCTCACCTCTCTCTCGCTCGTAACGCGCGCGAATCGATTCGACCGATTCGACCGGTTGAGCCAGGGTACTGAGGCAGAGGAGAGCTGTGAATCCTAAGACCGCAGCTCTCGTGGAGAGTCGCATCAGCGGGGCGCGCTACCTTGAGAAATGTATTGCACCGGTACCACCATGCCACGGTCCTGCTGGACCCAGACCCGCTCTTCATCGCTACTGGCTAGGGCCGTGCGCATCTCTTGATCGAGGGGAGTGAAGCTGTTGGTCTCAGGGAAAATCTCCATGGAAAAGCCTTCCTGAGAAGCCAACTCGATCATGGCCGGATCGATGAAGTCTTCTTGAGACTTCTCTTCAGTCCGGACTGCTACCGCCGGTTTTCCGATTTCGGCGGCGGTGGTAGCCTCGGGAGTGGCCTTGATGCCCCGACCCAGCCCGAATCCAAGCAGCAGAGCAAAACCTGCCACCGTCAGTTTTTGGGCCACGCTCATAAACGAAGCTGCCGTTTCAGGCTCGAGTAGGGGGGGAGGGAGCTTTTCTTCCTCCCGGATTCTCTCCCACACGCGAGCTCGAACCGGGGTGGCTTCAAACTCCGGCTCCAGTTCGCCAAGTGCGGACCAGGACTCCAAAAACAACTCTCGTTCGACCCGACAGTTCTCACATTGGAGGATGTGTGCGGCCAGTTTGGTTAGATCGGTTTCGGAAAGCTCTTCCTCCGGTTCAAAAAGAAGGTTCTCGAAATTGGAACACCAGTCCGACATGGCTAGGCGACACTCTCTCCTCGCTCAAGATACGGAGTGAGCTTTTCCTTAAGGTTGAGCTTGGCCCGGTGGATCCGCGATTTTACGGCGGGTACACTCAGGTTTAGCGCTTCGGCGATCTCCTCGTAAGCAAGCCCCTGAAAGCGTTGCAGGATCACGGCTTCTCTCTGTTGCTCGGGGAGAGATTCGACCGCGTCTCGCACCATGGCGGAGAGCTCTAGCCGGGAGACTTGCTCTTCGGCGGAGCCCACGGGATCTTCGATGTCGCGAGTCGGCAGATCTTCTCCGCTCATTCCGCTTCGAGGGGCCGAAAGCGAGGTGGTTTGCCGCCTCTGGGCCTTGGCGCGATAGTTGCGACAGAGGTTCAGGGTAACCTTATACAGATAAGTGAAAAACTTCGCTTTGGCCTCGAAGCGACCGCTCGCGCGATAGATCCTCAGGAAGACTTCCTGGGCCAGGTCTCCTGCGATCTCTCGGTTTCCGGTAAACCGGTAAACCAGATTCACCACCGTTTTTTCGTGCCTTAGCATCAACTGGTTAAACGCCTCATCATCGCCAGCTTTGACTCGCGCCATGAGCTGCAGATCGATATCGTCCGCATATTCGGGGGGCAGGGGCTCGACTTTCTTTACGGCCGTGCCGCCGCCCACGGAACTACACAATTTTGATTGAACAGTTGCCAACATTCCTCTACCTCCATCCGTAGACATAAGTTTTAACTCCCGAGTTCCTGATTAAGTTCCGCGCCCGCACTGGAAAAGACGAAGATACTATAAGGAAACTCTTTCTAAACTAGATTTTAATTCAATAAAAACCTGGGATCTCCTAGTTTTTACGATGAAGTTCACTCTCAAGGTGCGCGATTCGTTCCTCTCGCAAGGAAAGTTTCCACTGCAAGCCACTGACCTGTCGATCCAGATTTTCGAGTTTGTCGCGATACTCTTGTTCGTATTCCTCGGAAACTTCCCGCAATCGATTCTCTCGCTCGATAAGCAATTCGGTCAGTCGGGCCGACTCCTGGATGGCTTTGGCCAGGCGCTTTTCGTTGTCGGAGAGTCGGCTGGCGACCTTCTGGATCTGATTCTCTTTGGCATCCATGGCCTTTCGAAGGCTTTGGAGCTCGGTTTCCATCTGCTGTCGATCGGAGCCACCCTGAAGGGCTTCTCGGAGTTTGGCTTCCAACTCTTCGACCTTATCCGGAGCATGGCTTGAAGCGAGCTGCTCTTGCAGCGCCTGGTTTTCGCTCTTGAGCTGAGTGATGAAAGCTCTAGACTCCGAAAGCTGCTCCAACAGCTCTCTGGCCTCCTCGCCGCGATTTTGCTGCTGGAGTTGAGCTTCGTAGCGCGCTCGCAATTCATTTAATTCCGCCCGGGCATCGTCTTGACTCTGGCTTTCGACATGCTGGTGAAGCGCGTGGAGCCGTTTGAAGCGCTCAAGATTGCACCTTTGTAGCTCCAGCAGGTCCTCGATCAGAGGATCCCCGTCTTCCAGGGAGGTCTGCCGCTGGGCAGCTTCGCGTAACTCCTCGTTCTCCCGGGCGATCTGGTGGGCCCGCTGCTCGAGTTCGGCGAGGGCTTGCTCTCGTTCCTGGAGGGCGTGTTGAAGACCCTGGAGTTCGCTCGAATGATCCGGACTTAGGTCGGTAGTCTCCGGCCGTTGCTTTAGCTCCTCGATGGTGGAAATTAACTCTTCGCGTTCTTGCTGGGCGATCTGGAGAGCTTCCCGAAGGCGATCGCCCTGGGCCTGGCTCTCCCGGGCAGCCAGCAACTCTCGCCTGGCTTCTTCGAGCTCTTGAGCCATGGCTTCGTCCCGGGCTGGAAGGTGGTATGAAGGCGTCTCGGGCTGCTCTGCGAGTCGACGCTTGAGAGCTGCTACTTCCGACTCCAAGGAACGAGATTCCGAGACCTGCTTTTCCAGGAAGCGGATCTTCTCTTCTATTTCCGTGGAGGGCTTGCCGGGCGACTTGCTCTTTTGCAGCTTTTGGAGTTCTGCTTTCAGACGCTTGTTTTCTTGCGCCAACCTGCCGCCGTCGTCCGAATCCCCTCCACCGAATAAGGACTTAAACTTGGAAAGTAAGCTCTTCTTTGGCTTTTGCTTGGTCTTGTTGGTTTTTTCTTCGGCCGAATCTTGTTGAGCCCGCCTGATCTCTTCAGGGTGTTCCAGTCTGAACTTGTCGAAGTCATAGGGGCGAATTCCGGAATTGCCGCCTCGGAGCTGCCCTTTCTGGAGCCAGCCCTCCACCAGAGAAGGATCCACCCGCAATCTCCGAGCCACATCGGCCACGCTAAGGAGTTGAGGGCCCTTGGGCTTCTCTCCCTTGGGCATGAGGGCAGAGGCGCCGCTCTGAGGCCCCTGTCCCATGCCTTTGCTTACCAATCCTCTGCGCGTCATCTGTGTCCGCTAGTCCGAGTTGCTCCAGATTTGAACAGGGTTAAAAAAATGCCCTGATTAGAATCTATTCCTGCCACAGGCGCTCATCCCCTACAGGGCCTGCGGAATGCATACTCTCCCCCCTCGAACTGATTTGTCTAGAGCGGTTTGAGTTCGGGCCACTCCAACTCCACGCCCTGATTTCTCAAGAACGTTTGAAAAGAAGCCAGGCGGTTCTTTCTAACTTCGGCCGGAGAAAGTTTCTCTTGCAGGCAGTAATGGGCCAACAAACCGGCCACTTCGCCGGCGTTCCACTCCACCGGGTGCAAACGATAGCAGCCGTTGGTGATGTGGGTGGTGGAGATGTTCTTGGCCCCTGCCAGCAGGTTGTCGCAGGCTTCGCCGAAGAGGGCACCAAGAGGGATCTGGAAAGGCAGGGCGCCCACGTCCAGATAGTTCTTGTGGGCGGTGCTGGGGTGCAGGTCGATCCGGTAGGCACCTACCCCCACTGTGTCAGCAAATTGGTGAGCCCACCCGCCCTGACCTGAAGTCTTGCGGGCATCCTCTCCCACGTGGTTTTCCGTGACCGTCTCCAGCCCCACGATCCGCCTGCTTTCTCGGATGTAAGGAGCCATGGCCAGCCCCTCCGGCCCCTCGGTCAGATCTCCCCGCAGACGCAGGCCGGGCCAACCCTTGCCGCCATCGGGGCGCGGACCCTCGGTCTGCATCCAGTACAGCATGGAAAGGGACTGCTGGCGCGCTTCGGCTAGCATCTGCTCCTGCTCTTGAAAAGAGCGGCCGATGAGGTTTCCTTCCAGATAATCGATCTGGGGCCAATTGACCAGCACCACGTCACTGGCGTAGAAACCGTCGAGAAAATTGGCGCGGTCGGCGATGCGGCGAAAGGTCCAGAGATCCATAGGGCCGCGCTCGGGCTTGGGATTGACCGGATCGAAGGTTCGCACCACCGGGTCCAGGGTGATGGGATGGGTGGCCGACCAACTGAGCATCTTGGAGCCCCAGGAGGGGGTCAGTGCTGGATCGTAGTCGCGCCATTTTTCCCATTGGGCGGGCGGGTCGATGAGGTGCTCGGCTTGCGGGTCGTAGTCCACGATGAAGCACCAACTCAGACTCTGCACGTCCTCCGGGTCCGCCTGCTCGGGAGCGCTGGGTTCGGAAAATTCACTTCGCGCCTCGGCCCCGGTGCGGAAGGGAACCTTACCCAGGTCTAGCAGATCACCAAGTTCGGTGGCGTCTATCACGTAAGAGGCCGAGACCTCCAGAGTCTGCTCGCTTCCGAGTTTTTGTAGGGTCACCGATCTTATCTGACCTTGCCGGTTGTCGACGGCGATCGGTCGATAACCGATGGCCAGAGTCAAGCGGCCTGAAGCAGCGTACGGCATCAGGTAACTGGTAAGGACGGCTAGGCTCACTTTGGGTTCGTGGCAGAGGGTGGAGACAAACCCGTTGCCCGGGTTGAAGCGAGGATTGGCCCGGACCTCCGGCTTCAGAGGGTAGTGGTCCCGGTAGTATTGTCGTACGTCCTGGCGGAGCTTTCGATAGCTGTCGGTGCAGCCGAACCACTCGATCCAGGGATGCTCGTCGGGCGGGACCGCCTGACTGGTCATCTGGCCCCCCACCCAGGCATACTGCTCGCTGAGGAATACTCTTCGTCCGTTGCGGAGGGCGGCCAACGCGGCAGCCACTCCACCCAATCCACCGCCGATCACGGCCAGGTCATAATCTTGCATCGAGGAGGGTACCACGGTTTGCTCAGTCTCCCTGCGATCTGGAAAATCTCCGAAGCGCCGAAGGTGGGAGCGAGGCTCCGGCCAAACACCGCCCAGATGGATACCGACGAGGAATCAAAAAGTGTCCTCTTTGTGTGCACCGGCAATACCTGCCGCTCGCCCCTGGCCGAGGCCTACCTGAAATCCAGGCGACCCGAATGGAAAGTGGATTCGGCTGGGCTGGGCGCCACGGCGGGAGCGCCTGCGGCCGAACACGCTCAAAAAGTAGCCAAAAACATGGGCCTGGACCTTTCAGGGCATCGGGCGCGATCGTTGGAGCAATGCACTCTGAAACAGTACGATCACATCTTTGTTATGAGCAGCGGTCACCTGGGCCGGCTTCCCGAGGGGGTGGAGGGCTCTCTTCTCTCTTCGGTGGTGGGGAAGAAGGTGTCCGTGAAGGACCCCTACGGTGCAGGGTCTGTCGAGTATGACCGCGCTTTCAAGGAGATCGTCCACTACCTGGATGCTTTTTTGGAAACTGGAAGAAGCTGACGGTATGAACGAAAATATACAGGCCAGTCGAATAGAGTACGGAGATCGGGAACTGGGGCCCAGAGACCTGACCGGTTGTCCCATGGACCTTTTCAAGGAGTGGTTGGCCGGGGCCCTGGAGGCGGGGATCTACGAAGCCAACGCTGCTTGCCTTTGTACCGTGGATAAGCAAGGGCGGCCGGACGGACGCACCATTTTGATCAAGGGAGTCGAGGATTCAGGTCTACTTTTTTACACCAACTATGAAAGCCGAAAAGGTCGCCAGTTAGAGGAAAATCCTTACGCCACGCTGGTGTTTTGGTGGCAATCACTGCAAAAGCAGATCCGCGTGTCGGGACCGGTGGTTCGGGTGGGGCCCGAAGAGTCCGATCGCTACTTCGCTTCCCGCCCTAAAGAGGCGTGTCTGGGGGCCTGGGCTTCCAAGCAGAGTACCCGACTGGAGAGCCGGGATGAATTGGTGGCTCGCTGGAAAGAGGCCGCCGACCGTTTCTCCGAGGTGGTTCCCCGTCCCGATTATTGGGGTGGTTACCGACTGATTCCAGAGCGGTTCGAGTTTTGGCAGGGGCGGGAAAGCAGGTTGCACGACCGTTTCGAATACCTGAGGACAGACTCGGACTCGTGGCAGGTGCAGCGGCTGATGCCCTGAAAAATAAAAAACATTGTTTGCCAGAGCAGGTTCCATTAAAATAGAAATTCATGAGACGGTGTAAAAGTTTGAAGAAGATTTGTGGCACTCTTATCGTGGGGATGATCTTCGGTTGTACGGCCGCATGGGCTCGGCCTGTGGAGATATTCCCGGTCGTGGTCAAAGGAAAGTTGGCACCTTACTCTCGGGTGAAGAAGCACAACCGGATCTGGTATCCGGCGGGTGTTGTGGGTCTTCATCGAGGGGTAACGTTTTCTTATGACTACGCAACCGGTAAGCTCTATGCCGACGGAGTCGAAACCTACATCCAGTCCGTGGTCGTGGATGACGTGGTCTATCTCAATATGACGCCGGAAGTCTCGCAACAAGAAATGCGCCCGGGCATGAGCCAACTCCATTCCCGGCAGGCCGATCTGCGGGCCTTCGAAAGCGCGAGCCCTCACATGGAGGGCAACACAGACGCCATTTTCATGTCTCAAAATGTGCCGAACCACGAGCACCCCTGGGCCCACGGGGCCGTCGATCTGGCCTCTCCCATTATCGATCTCGACCCCACCTACGAAGCGGCCAATGCACCCCTCATGAGGCCGGGGGCGCGCCCACCGGAGGCTCCTCCCGAAAATCTTCCCAGCCGCCTACCTCGTCCCGGGGAGGAGGGCCTGGCTACCAATGAAAACGGTACCATTCAGGTGGTGGTGCCCCAGGGCCCCCAGGGGATGCCCCGCACGATTACCACCGAAGGGGGGCCCGCCCAGGCCGACAGTACCGCTCCACCGGTAGACACCGCCGGACTGCAACCCATTCCCGTTCAGCCCACGGTTGCGCCCGATACCTCTCCCTTCACCTCTTCTGGGAAGCTCCGCGCTTCCAGCAGTCACAACTCTGTTTTCAAGGTGGACATTCTGGCCGGAGATTGGGAACTCGGAGTAGATAGCATACTACGCTTGAAGTTGTCGCAGACCAATTTGAGCAAGGTGGCCCAGTCCAACCTTGGCTCTTTTGCGGTTCGCTGTGCCGACGGCAGTCGTGTGGAAGCCAGTCGCACCCGGAGTTACCTGCCCGACGGGACCCTGGCCCCGGGAGGAATGCGAGAAGGCGAGATGGTGTTTCGCCTGGCTTCCGGTCAGAAGCCCAGGGCTCTGGAATTAGAAGGAGCCCTGGGATTGAGCGTTCCTCTCCAGCAAATTTAAAAACTGCTTTAGGGAAGCAGGATTTTTACTCTACCTGGAAGGCCCGGATCGCCCGGTGCCGTATAGGGGGCCGTGACCAAACCGAAGTCCATGAATCTGACTCTGGAGGGCAGAAAGGCCAGGCTGGTAGAGATTCCACTGTTGGCGGTGCTATCCGAAGTAGAGCAGGAAGCACTGGCGGCGATGCTCATGCCTCGACGCATGCTCAAAGGGCAGCCGGTCTTTCTCCAAGGTGACCCGGGCGACGAGATGTACCTGCTGTTGGATGGTCGAATCCGGATCAGTTGCGAGTCTATTAGCGGTCGAGATATCACCCTCTGTTTTCTTAAGGATGGTGGTTTTTTCGGAGAGATGGCCCTGTTGGATGGGGAGCCCCGCTCGGCGACTGCCTACGCCGAGAGCAACGGCACCCTCCTGGTGTTGCGCCGAGCCGATTTTCAGCGATTTCTGAATGAAGTCCCGGGTGCCGGGATTTCCTTACTGGCGTTTTTGAGCAGGCGTCTGCGAAAGGCCAACGATAGGATTCAGGACTTTGCTCTTCTCACCGTGCGAGAACGTCTGGCGGCTCTGCTTTCGGACCTGGCCGAGCGAGAAGGCGAACCGGTGCCGGATCATCCCGGGGTGTTGCTGCCTCCGACGGTGAGTCACCGGGCACTGGCAGGACTCCTCGGCACCAGTCGCGAGACGGTGAGCCGTATGTACGGTGAGTTTAAAGAGTTGGGTCTGGTCGAACAGAATGGACGACGCATCATGGTCTTGGACCTGGAAGGGTTGCGGGCCATCTTCGCCGCTGCTGAAGTAAGGTGAAGAGAAGCAACGTTTTTAAGGCTATCCGTACTATCATCGGGTTTCTGGTGGCGTTTTATCTGATCCGATTTGTGATCGTTTCCAACGACGTGAACCTCCGAGAAGTGTGGGAGCTGGTGGACAACAGGCTGTTGTTTATCGCCTTTATCGTCTACGGGCTCGGTTTTTTCGTGGCTGCCGTCCGCTGGCACTTCCTGCTCCACTATATCCAGGTGTTCTTACCCATGGCGGTGGTGATTCGCCTGGCTTTGATCGGGCAGTTCTTTAATCTGTTCGTACCGGGTGGGGTGGGGGGAGATCTGATCAAGATGATCTACCTGAAGAAAGATGCCGGGGATCGCTATCCCGAAGCTCTCTTGTCGGTGCTACTGGACCGAGTTCTGGGATTGTCGGGGCTGTTGCTGGTGGGGCTACTGGCAGTCGCCATGAACCCCTCGATCATGTTTCATTCCTCCAGAGAAATGCAGGCTATTTTGGCGGTGGTGATCCTAGCCGGGGTGGCCCAATTGGTGGTTTCCATCTTTTTCGTGGCCTGGCCGTATCTGGGGAAATTTGGCCACCACATGGGTAGCATTCAGGAGCGGCTACCGGGCAAGGTCAAGGGCGTCCTGGGGCGAGTCTTGGATGCCATGTCCCTGCTCCGGTCGGGGCCGATGATGGTGATCAAGCTACTCTTAATGGCTATGGTCGGCCACGCCTTCGCCACTCTGGCGGTATGGATCATCGGGCTCGGGATGGGTGGTACGAGCGAAGTCAATTTTCAGGAGTACTTGCTGGCGACCCAGTTGTCCAACCTGGTGGGAGCCGTCCCGCTGACACCGGGCGGGTTGGGGGGGCGAGACCTGTCGCTCTCCTTTCTACTGAAGTTGGCCGGTGCGGCCGAAGAGGCTCGGGGAGCGATCCCTCTGGTCGTCACCGGTCTGATCGTGGCGTGGAGCGCGGTTGGGGGCCTGGCGCTGCTTTGGGAGAAGAAACATCTCCCTCCTCAAGATCGAGAGAAAACGGAGTTCGAGGAGCCCGCCGAGTGAGGGAGAAGTTCTCTCTCATGAAAATTGTAAAACAGATCCTCACCAGTATTTTCCTGGTCCTGTGTTTCTTGCTCGTCGGCTGTGCCGGTCCTACGGAACCGCCGCCCAGCAGTATCAAGGCTCTTGATACTACGGTGGTCAATGCTACCAAGATGAACCTAAAAGCGGACCCGGAACTGGTGGGCTCTCAGATCGAGGTGGCGGCCGAGAACGATCTGCTGGTCTTGAGAGGCACGGTGCCCACTGAGGAAGCCAAGAATCGGGCCGAAGCGGTGGCGAAGAGAACACCGAGGGTGGAAAAGGTTGCCAATCACCTGGAAGTGCAACCGCTGGAGTGAACGACCCTTATCTCTGGTCGGAGCGAACCACACCCCGGGCAGTGATTTCGATGGTTCGCGTGTGCCCACCGTAGCCGAACTGTACAAAGCCGTTTGCCTGTTCGGAGGCCAGCACGAATTCACCGTTGACGTCGACCGGTATGGTGGCCAGGACCACCTCGATTCCGTTGACGACCTGCAAAAACTCCACAAAAATTCCCTGGACTTGCGAACCTTCTGATTCCAGCAGGCCGAGGCCACTGAGGTTGGTCTCAAAACGTTCTGAACCGGGCAGAGGTCGTTCGGCGATGAGGGAACTCTTTTCTCCCACCTGCTTGCGGAGACGCACCACCAGGGTCTGTCCACGGGTAGGAGCGACCGGGGCGGCAGTCAGGCCGTCTCTGGTCAGTTCTTCGGGCAGGGGATAGCCGGACGTCTTGGCCTCTTCTCCCCCTCGTTCAATGAGAGCCCTGGCCACCTCGGCGGCGCGGTTGACCTGGGTTCTTCCCCGATAGTTGAGGTAAAACGGGGTGGAAGCGGCCACCAAAAGAAAGAGAACGGTGATCGCGATCAGGACTTCTACCAGGGAAATACCACCGTTGTTTCGCATGGCCCGTTCTTCGCGAAGATCCCACCGGGCCCCTGGGACGGCCTGACTGACTCGGCAGGAAATTCAAGCTCCGATACAAAGGCTCGGGGCTAAGGAGCTGTTATGCTAGGTAGTAGTCTTCCTCAGGGGTCCGAAGCGATCTCCTACCGAAATACCCTTTTCAGGATCTCGGAGCTATGTTGGATCAAAGCCGTTCGACTGACCATCCCCGAGATCGTGGTCAGAGTGCTGGCCCTGCTTGCCGGGATTGCCTGGTTTTTTGCCATGCAGTCGGCCAAGCAGACTTACCTCAATGTAGAATTCCTGCTGGCCGGGTTTCCGCTACTCCTGGCCTGGAGCACCGCCGGGAGTCTGAAGATCGGCTGTTCGGGAGACTTTGAAGAAACCTACGAGGGCCGGAGCGGTATGCAGAGCTCTCTGTTTCGAAGCTGGATCGACGGTGTTCGTCGAAAAGAGCCCGATTGGTTGCACCTCAGCTCCGGCAACTACGACTTGCTGTTGAACCCAAATCGGGTCGCCTGGATCAGACCCTGCTGGCAGTGGAAGTTTTATCCGTTGTTCGTGATTGCGGTCTTTGCGGGATATCTGGCGGTGGTGCGCTCTGAGTTGGTAGACTTTGAGTCTTTACCGGTCTTAGGGGAGTTCGAGGTATTAGCTTTCCCCGGGGGGTCCGGTACCATCCAGGCGCTCTGCTATCTCGTCATCCTCACAGCCATTGCCGCCTTTGTCCTTTCGATCAAGCGTAGCGTGGAGATCTGTGGTACCGGTGGAGTGCAAGACGTCTTTCAACTCTCGGCCCAAGACCAGAGCGCGGTTCTTGGGATCCTGGCCGGGAGCGAGGTCAGACGGGAGCCCACCGAGGCTAAGGTCCGAAAGCTCGAAGTGAAAAAGACCCCGGCGCCGGTCAAGAGTGTGGAGGTGGAAGTGGCCAAGGATCCACCCCCACCCCCGCCCCTAGCCCCGGTGGAAGAAGAGACGTCCGAAGCTTAAGGGACGAGCTTCTGAAGGTAAAGTTCCTGATCTCCGTCTCGACGGGAGATGAAAACCAGGCCCTGGCCATCCGGGGTATAAACGGGGGCGGTGCTGGATCCTTCCCCGTGAGTCACCTGGTGCAATTCTGCTTCCCCTCCGCTCCGGGTCGTTTCAAAGATTTGAAAGCGTCCGTTTGAGTCGGTGTCGATGAAGGCGATTTTCGTTTCATCGGGGCTGAGAGTGGGGGATAAGCCGAATTCCGCATCCACCAGCAACCTGGCCGGGTCGTCGCTGTCGAGTTTGGTGTCGTAAATGCCGATCCGCCCATCGCCTTTGGTGGCACTGAACAGGACGTGACCATCTTTGGAGATGGTCGGTTTTCCCATCAGCATGAGATCCGTGTCGTAGGTCTTGAAGTTGCTACCATCGGCCTGGATGGAGCAGAGAATCGCCGGGCCAAATCCGGGCGCCAACCCGAAGACGATGTGGCTGCCGGTGGGGGAGAAGATCGGGTTGTCGGTTTGAAACCCCAGGTTGGTCAGTTGGGTCGTTTTCTTAGAACCGTCGGTGGCCACTCCCACGATCTCTAGATTGCCGAATTCCGAGTCCCGGGAGGTGGTGGCGATGGTCTTGCCGTCGGCCGACCAACTGGGAGACCAGTAACCCTTGTTACTATCGGTCAAGTTGATGTTTCCGGTGCCGTCCAGGTTCATGACCTGGAGATCGGTTTGCCTTGCTTCTCCACCACGTAGGCGATCTTTTTGCCATCGGGGGAAACGGAAGGCTGCCAGGATAGGTTGACCTGGCGGTTGGTCAACTGCTTTTGATTGCTGCCGTCGATGCCCACCGTGTACATCTCCCGAACCAGTGGTTGAGAGGTGCCGGCGGCAAAGACTACCGTTTCGCCATCGGGAGTTATGACGGGCGCAAACGGCTCTCCCGTGAGGTCGGTCAGTTTTTGGGCCGGAGGCAAGGCCTGGGGCCGGGCTTGAAAAGGTTTAGTGTTGATCTGCATCTCGAGTCATTCCTCGAGCATAGCCGGGTCTTGGACCTGAGAAAGATATACCAGGCAGCGATGAGAAGTATTTCCCGAATGTAAACTCCCGGGTTAATGAGTGACCAGGACCGGACAGGGCGCCGTCTGCAGCACCTTCTCGGTTTCAGAGCCCAGCATCCAGCGCTGGAACCCGCTCTTTCCGTGACTTCCCATGCAGATCAGATCGGCTTCGCATTCCGCCGCGAAGCGGTCGATACCGGTGGGTCCCGAGGTCTCCACGACCCGGCACTCTACCTCCAGGCCTTCGGGAAGGTGGGTTGCCAGAGCCTCCAACTCCTGAACAGCCGAGTCTTGTAGGGTCGGCTGATCCACGGCACGATAGAGAAAGAGCTTGCAGTCAAACTGTTGAGCCAGGCGGCCGGCTATCTCAAGGGAGCGCTCGGACACTTCTGAACCGTCGATGGGGCAGACCATGGTTTTCAGCCGGGGATCCTTGGAGGCTTCGGTAGACTTGCCATTGATCACCAGCAGCGGCGTCTGAATCCCTCGGGCTACCTTGGTGGCTACCGAGCCCAACAACCAACGCCCCAGGCCCCCCCGCCCGTGACTTGCCATGATCACGAGATCGGCATCTTCGCTCAACTCAAGGATCTCTGAGGCAGGTTCCCCGATCAGCATTCTGGTGTCCACCTTGAGTTCATTCAGGGCGCCTTTGACCCGATCGAGATACTCAAAGATGGCCCCACTCAGGTGATCGTCGCTGAGGATATGGCTGGTGGGAACCTGAAACTCCGGTAACAGATACACGATGCTCGGAGGTTCAAAGGCGCGCACCACCAGGTACTCGGGTTCGGGGCGCATTTGAGCTAAGAAGGGGAGCCACCGAAGCACCGATTCCGAGAACTCCGAGCCATCGAGGGGTACCAGAACTTTTTCGAACATACGATGAGCTTACGCAATGCTGACTGCAGAATCCTGGTAAGAGGGCTAACGCTACCCTTTCGGAATAGACACCGGGTGCTATACGCCGTGGGTGCCCTGACAATTTTCTTGACCGCCATTGGTAGCGCCTTTGCAGCAACCCAGTGGGCCAGGGCCGCCCACGAAAAAGCTCTGCGTTCCAAGCCGTTTCCCAAAGAGTGGGAGCGATATCTGGATAAGAATGTGAAGCTGTACGCTTCTCTCCCTTCACCGCTACAAGACGAACTCAAAGGTTACATCAATTTTTTTGTAGCCACCAAGCACTTTGAAGGGGCCGGCGGCCTGGAGGTGACCGACGAGATGCGGGTGACGGTAGCGGCTCTGGCCTGTATGCTCTTACTCAATCGAAAAACCCGAAACTATCCCAAGTTGAGGACCGTCATTTTGTATCCGTCCGCTTATATCGCCGATCCTGAGACTGACACCGTGCACCTGGGTGAGTCCTGGAACGACGGTGAGGTGGTGTTGTCCTGGAATCACGTCACCAGTTCCTCCCAGGATCTTCGAGACGGGACGAATCTGGTTTTGCACGAGTTTGCGCACCGGTTGGATCAGGAGGACGGAGCGGGGGATGGAGTTCCGAACCTGCAAACAGAAGCCCAGTACTTCACCTGGGCGGAGGTCATGAGCGAGGAATTCAAGAGGCTGAGGAGCCGGGTGGAAAAGGGCTACAAAACTCTGATTCGTCCGTATGGGGCCACCAATTCGGCCGAGTTTTTTGCCTGCATCACGGAGAATTTCTTTGAGCGACCCCACCAGCTCAAGAAAAAGCATCCGGAGATTTATCAGGAACTGCAGACCTTCTATCAGCTGGATCCCGCTTCCTGGAGGGAGCAAGAGTCCACCTACCTCGACAGTCCCTTCAAGGTCAAGAAATAGAGACCCGCGAAGGCATCTTTTATGACAGAACTTACCGATATGACATGTGAGGCGTGCCGCTTCGACGCGCCCCAGGCAACTATTGAAGAACGAGCCGAGTACTCCAAGCAGATCCCCGACTGGGAGATCGTGACGGTCGATGACGTAGAGCGACTCCGACGGGTCTTTAAGCTAAAAAACTATTCCCAGGCGGTCGCTTTTACCAACCGGATCGCCGAGCTTGCCGAGAAGGAGGATCACCATCCTCTGATCATCCTGGAGTGGGGCAAAGTGACGGTGGAGTGGTGGAGTCACAAAATCGGAGGGTTGCACCGCAACGACTTTATATCCGCGGCCAAGACAGACGACCTGGCTGTTTTTGCCAGCGAGCCAGGATAGTCTCTCCTGGGGTCCAATTTTAACCAGGATGGGTCCTGAATCTGGAAAGTACCTTGAGTTAAACGACCTGGGCTCCAAACTGATCGATGAGCTTCCTGAAGGGGCGCGGGCCTTCTTGTCGATCAGGTTGGCCGAAAATCTGCCCCTGCAAGAGTTGTGGCGGAGCGGTTCTAAAGACAAGGGCACCGGGGGAGATGGTAAACGGGTCCTTGGTAGCTGCGTGGAGCAAAGGACCACGGTTTCGATTAAAGATTCCGCCGATGACCCCCGCATGCGGGGAATCAAATTTCGCAGCTTCGCTTCGGCACTCGGGGTACCCATTTTGCACCAGGATAGGGTGGTGGGAGCCCTCTTTGTTGCTTCTGATAAGATCGCTGCCTTCGACCAGGAGCAGCAGTCGCGGATCGAGATGATGGTTCGTGAGTACGGGCCGATACTGAGCCGACTGGGCAAGCTGACTGAAGATCGGCCGGAGCTTGAACCGGCCCCGGGAGCATTCTTATTTTCTCCGGCTGCTCTGGTCTCCGTGGTAGTGGCCCTTCTGCTGGGGGTGATCTGGTTCGTAGCTCCTTCGGAGACGGCGGTTGTTTCGCCTCAGCCTACCCCCAGGTTTGCGATCTCCTCGACCAATGCCGCTTTAGATGCTTCCCAGGATTTCTTGGACCAGTTGAGAGCGGGCGAGTACGATGCTGCCTGGGCGATGCTGGAGCCCGAACTGCAGAAGCGATGGGTGCAGGAAGACTTTGCCAGGGCCTTGTCCGAGTGGGTGCAGGTCGGGGAGAATAAGTCTATTCTAGAGCTGCGGGGTTTTCATCAGGTCCAAAAAGATGGGACGGCGGTCAAAGCTCTCTTGCTCAAAACAGAGGTGGCCGGAGATGATAGGGACTGGGTCTGGGAGCTCCTGCCCAACGACGAAGGCTGGACCATCGCGAGCCTGGACGGTCCTATCAAGAGCCCTTAGCCCTTAGCCCTTAGGGCCTAAGAACGATCTTGCCCAGGGCGCCGGATTCCAGGACCAATTGGTGAGCTTGAGGAGCCTCCTCCAGAGCCATCTCCTCGCGTATGACCGGTCGGAGAGTACCGTGGGCAAGACCTGCCCCAATAGCGGCCTGGGCCTGGGCCCTTTCCTCGGCTGTGGCATTGGTCAGGGCTATCCCACAAATGGTGAGGTCCTGGGTCATGGTCTTGCGAGCATCGAGCTCGGTCGGACCGCGATTTCCCACCACCACCACCCGGCCCCGTGGTTTGAGCATATCCAGATCTCGGTTCAGATTCTGGTTGGCCAGCATCTCGATGATCAGGTCGTACGGTCCGGCAAACGAGCTATCGGCGTGGGGCAGAGCGACATCCGCACCCTGCTGGAGGATCAGCTCGCGCCCTTCCTCGGTGCCGGCCGTGGCCACCACCTGCAGGCCCAGCCCGACAGCCAGTTGCACCGCGGCCAGACCCACGCCGCCGCTCCCTCCGTGGATCAGCACTCTCTGTCCGGGCCTGGCGAGCCCCTTAAAGATGAGGGCGTAGTAGGCGGTGGTGTAAGGGATACCCACCGCCGCTCCTTGGGCAAAATTGGCTTCGTCGGGCAGGGGATAGAGTTGGCTCTGGTTGCACAGTGTCTCTTCGGCGTAAGTACCGGTCAAGCTCTCCACCAGATAGACCCGTTGCCCCACCGGGGGGCCGTCGTAGTCGGGACCCACCTCCACCACCACTCCGGAGCCGTCGCGGCCGGGGGTGTAGGGGAGTTCGGGCAGTCGGCCGTACGCGCCCGAGCGGATGTAGGTGTCTACCGGATTGACCCCGGCCGCCTCGATCCGTACCCGGGCCTGACCCGGGCCGGGCGAGGCCAGGGTCACTTCGCCGCACTGCATGACTTCGGGGGGGCCGAACTGTTCGACTTTGATCGCTCTCATTCGAGTTACTTCCGGGGGAAGCTCAAATACCCCCCAGATCCTCGAAGTTTCGAACCGCCCTGAAGTAGGGGTTGAACGTATCCGGGGCACCGGCCGCAAAGAGATCGAGATCGATCTCCACTCGCAAGGTGCGAGAGGCGAGGGGTTTTATAGGGTCGGCCCCCACTCGCCCTTCGGCGGACACGATCAGAAAGAGGTAGGGCGGGTCGCGATAGCTGCCGTCGATGGTGACCGTGTAATAGCCCAGCGTGTCGCCATCTGCGTCCTGAAAGGATTCGGTGTAGGTGAATTCGGACTGGTCCAGAGACAATGGTGGAAACTCCAGATCACGGCGAAACTTGATCATGGCGTCCTCCAGTCCCGCTTCGGCCAGCGCCCGGGCCTGGGACGAAGCTTCCAATAAGGCGGCGCGCCGATACTGTACCGCCCGCTTGCCCAGAAAGGCCAGCCCGGCGGTGATCAGAACCACCGTGAGCAGCAAGACCGTGACCAGAAGAAACCCCTTTTTCTTCACGGCTGCATAACCCACAGCTTGGCGTCCAGGGAGTAGTGCCGGTGGCGCCTTTCTTCCTGGAAGGAGAGGGTCAGTTGCAGATAAGATTGACCGACCTGCTTGACGTCGAAAACATTGATCTCCGTTATCATGGTCTGAGCGGGCGTGTTGCCGGCCTTTCTGGTCAGCGTCGTTCCCTTCTGGCGGTAGTGCACCGGCGTTTGAAACTCCTGGGCCCAGGGATCGTAATCGGCCGGAAGTTCGTCGAACGGGGGAAACCGAACGCTTCGGTCGGAGGAACGAAACTTCATAAAGGAGAGAGAGTCTCCCAGTTCCTGAGTGGTACCGGGGGGCGGCGATTTCGAGAACTCCGGATTGAGTATCCGGACCGCCCCACCGACTTCGTTACGCATCTCTCGCAGGGCAAATTGCACGGCATCCAGAGTGTTATCCCGAGAAGTCGCTTGACGACTTATGGCGCTGTACTCCCGGAGCAAGACCGAGATCACCCCCAGCACCAGAAAGACCAGCCCGGTGGCAATGAGGGCTTCCAGCAGGCTAAAGCCGCGGGATCTCAATAGACCATCTCGACCTTCTTGCCGGCCACGGTCATCAGGTGGCCGTCCAACAGCGCCGTCACCGTCATCTTGCAGAAGCCTTCCAGTTCGAGATACTGACCCTCCACCGTCTGCACCCGGTTTCCTAAGACCCCGATCGACCCGTCGTGGGATTGCCGCACTCTGCCCACCGCCGAGTTCTCTCCATAGACCGGGACCACGTTCCAGTGAAAGAAGAGGTCTTTGATCTCCTTGCCGTCCGCGTCGTAACCGGTAGCCGTATAGCGAATGGCCTCTCCGGGCCTGATCGGAGATTCACCACGGTCCAACTTCATGATGATGGGATCTTTGGAGTTCCACTGCAGGGGCGCCTGATTCAGGTAACTGGTCAATCGGTAGGTCTTGGACTTCCCTTTGCCCCAACGCACAACCACGTTGACTCGCCGGGTTGAGTCGGAGATCTTGCGGCGGGTGGCAAACGGATAGGCTTGCTCGAGCATGCTGCTGGGTGAATAGAGTCGGACGCGATCGAAAGTCACCTCGACTTTGAATTCGCTGTGCTCGGGGAAATCGGTCGAGGGGGTGACCCAGTCTCCATGCTCTTCTACGGCGCGTCTTACCCGAGCCATCTGCTGCTCGGCCAGATGCACCGCGGTCACTCGCTGATCCACCAGGGCTCCGTACCGCATACCCCGATGAAACATAGAGCCCACCAGCAGAAACACACCGATCAACAGGAAGCTCGCCATGATGGCTTCCATCAAGGAGTAGCCCGAAAGCCTTCTAGCTCTCTTCATCACCGACGATGTTGGAGGCGTAATGAAACCACCAGGCGGGAGTGGTCCAGGCGTGCATGGAGTTCGGGCTCAATCTGGTGGGCTTGAAGTCTTCGGTCTCCGAAACCGCGACACGAAAAAGTTTTCCGTCGGTATGAGTGTTGTAAAGGAGTTCGTCTCCGTTCGGGTTCCAGCAGAAGTAGTGGAGGTCTTCGGTGTTGTTGGCTTTGTTTCGTTTGACCAGGACGAGCTTTCCGTCGACCTCTTTGAAGAACAGCACGAAGAGCTTTCCTCTGATCTGATCCACAAAAGCGATCTTCTTTCCGTCTCGGGAGAATCGGGGGGTGGAAGGGTTGACGTTGAGTTCCAGGTCGTCCGTGCTGAAGGCCGGGTTCTCTCCGGCCTCGAGATCCAACGGGCCCTTCAAGCCCCGGAAAACGATGTAGTCGTCCTTGACGGAAAAGGTGTGGCGGTTAACCGTGACCTCGACAACCCGGAGGTTGTAACCGTTTTCGGTGACATAGACGATCTTCTTTCCGTCTGGAGACCAGTAGGCCTCAGCACCCAGACGGTCGTTGTTGATCCGGGCCACCATAAAAAGGTTCGTGCCTGGGAGTTCCGCGCCGTCGCCGGCTCTTTTCACGTAAAGGGCAGACTCACGCCCTCCCGCACCATCCGGCTTTTCTCGAACGAACAGGATCCAGTTGTGGCGAGGATGGAAGCGCACATCGCTATCCACGTAGTGGTGGTTTCGCACCTCGCCTTCGGCGTTCTTGCTGTTGGTGATGGCCAGTGCTCGGGGGGCGTTGATGCCGAAATTCTGGCCCAGCTCCGGGTTGTCGTCGTAGACCGGGGCTTTGTAGGCTCGGGCGTTGACGGTAGGCTTGCTGGGCGATCCGGACACGCTGTAGGCGGAAAACGCCACGTAAGTTCCGTCCGGAGACCAGCTTGGCCCCAGGGCTAGCTCGTTGAAGGTTCCCTCCACCTCGAACAGCGGCCTCAGGTCCAGACCGTCGTCGTTGACCACAAAGAGAGTGGCCGTGAGTTTCTCTTTGGGGTCGTAGGGAGTGTCGCGTTTGACCCCAGAAAAAAAGGCGAGGCGGCGGCCGTTGGGAGACCACGAGGGGGTCAGATTCTGGGCCTGGTCCGCGTATCCCGGTAAGGTCAGGCGCTTGATATTTCCGCCCGCCGGACTCATCGAGACCACCTCGAAGTCGTTGTTCTTGCTTTTGTTCACGGTGGCGACTTTCTGGTCATCCACGATCTCCACCAACAGGCCGGCACCCAGATCGCTCTGGTCCTTATTACCGGCCGAGTCTCGCACCACGCAATCGAGGCGAAATCTCTGGCCCGGCTCGGAGTCTCGCTCGGGGGTCCACATCCAGGTGCCCTCCCACAGCTTTTTCTGGGAGTTCCAGACCATGGGGGTGGGGGTTTCCGAGGAAAAGTGTCCTTTCCCCCCGCCCGAGGTGGCCTTGCTCGTCCACTTCAGGCTGAGCCGGTCACTATCGTCTCGAGCCAGGACTTTCAAGAGCAGATAACCTTGAGTGGGCACCCGCGCTTCCACTTTGGAAGCGCTCAACGGCTCCGGCTCGAGCAGAACCTCCACGATTTCCGGTGACTTGTCTTTGGGGTTTGGCTTGAGCTTGGGGAGAGGGACTGCTCGGACTTCCACTCGGGAGGTGGTGTCCACCCCCGGATCCCCTTCCATTCCGGGGGTCAAGGAGGTCGCGCCGGTCCGACTAACGGAAATCGAAAAGGGTGACCCGGCCGCGGCCAACCTGCCTCCGGACGCATCCACCCCACGCGCCACCAAAAGCCGAAACTTTCCCTCAAAGGTCGGGAGCCCCGGGCTGACCACGGTGCCGCCGGGGGTGAAAATCAGGAGATGGTCGGAGAAATCGTCGGGTATCCAATTGGTGATGGCGAAGTCTCGATTGAGAGCGAAGCTGCCGCTGGGAGCGTCGGCTGTACCCCAACCACCCACGTAGAGGCAGGCTTCAGGGAAGTTGCCCGAGTAGTCGACGGCCCGGGCCACCCTTGGCTCGACCAGCCCTTCGAGTTGATAAAACGACTGGGTGATTTGAGAAGTGCCGTTGGCACTGGGAAAAGCCAGAGCGACCGGTGATTGAGTAGTGATGGCTTGCTGGCGGGCCGCCCTGATCTCTTCTAGAAGCATTTCGGCCATGGCCCGGGATTGGGCGGTTCCCCGGGGTTGCTGGAGCGAGAGGATCCCGAAGGTTCCGATCACCGCCAGGACGGCGGTGGACACGATCAGTTCAAGCAGGCTCAGGCCCCGGCTGCTTTTCATGATCGCAACCCCTCTGGTGGTGCCGCCACCAGGATGGTCCCAAAGTCGATCCGTCGGGTCTCTCCGATAGGCCTCTGGTCTACTTTCCAGCGTCGCTCTCCGTGCTCCACTTCAAGCACCAGCTCGGTGGGAAGTTCCCCGCTCTCGAAGTCGAAGGAGAGGGTGAAACGACCGCTCTCCGGCTCCAGTTCGCCGAGTTGTTTGAGAAAGATCTCGGGCATCACGCCGTAAAGTTTAAGTTCGGAGAGATCCAATCCCGGCAAGCCATCCTCCAGTACTCCGGTAGCCTGGAGTGTGAACTGGGTGGCCTTCGGTTTGGGGGGTGTTAACCCTGAAGAGGGCCAGGCCCGGGTCATCAGTAGAAAGGAAAATAGGAGGGTGCTCAAGAGGGTGAGGGTGACCCAGAAGCGGGTTAAATTGCGAGGTTGCTTCTGGTAGCAGGGCACAAGCTCGCCATCCGGGGTCAACTCCCAGAGGTTTTTCACGGTGGCCATGCGAGCCCGGAAGGCCGTTCGGACATCTTCCTGGTGGGGTCCCTGAACGGTACCGGAGCGCTCGCGGCCGTGGTGATCTATGACGACGTATCGAAACTTGCGCACGACTCCAAAATACTATACCAGAGAACTGGAGCCTAACGGACCTGGAGGCGTTGCATGTTACAGAACTGTTACATCCCGCGTGCTGAAATGGTCGACCAGTTCCGTGAAGGCGTCGTTGTAGGCTGTTTCCAGGCTGCTGTTCTCCTTGATTCCCTTGGCGATCTTGTATCCGGAAGCGAGCACCCAGGGCACCCCGAGGACGGGCAGCGCAAAGGCCACCCCGGCTCCGATGAGGCCGGAGACCACGGTGGGGACCCGTTGGCCCGTGACAGCAAACGGGGCCTCCCCGACAGCTTCTTGCAAGCGTGAGAGCTCGGGTCGAAGGGCGGCCAGAGAACGGGCCACTCGAGCCTCCTTCTCGGGACCTTTCAAGGGGGTAAATCCGGTAAGGTCGGTGGGCAGCCCTTCAGCCGAGACGATCACCCCCAGCCCGACCGTGGAGTCAAAGCTCAGAGGTTCTCTGCTCACGATCACTCCGTCGCTGTACCACAGGACCTGGGAGCGCTTATTGAGGGGGTGATAAAGCCACTTGTCCAATTGGAGGGACTCACGGACCAGTTCATTTCGGCAAAAAAATGAAAGGATAGCAGCCGTAGAAAAGGTGTTTCGGCTTGAGATCCCTGGCGGCATCATCATCTCTACGTTTTTTTCCGTAAATTTGGCCAGAGGGCTCATGAAGTGTCCCTCCACCACCATAGGCTTCCATTCGGCCAGGGGAGCCGCCTTGACCACGGTCAGGGGATGGGAACTCTCGGTCTTGCCGAAATCGGGGTCGGTCCAATAGCTGATAAGTGGCCTGGTGTCGAGGGTGATTCGATCGCCGGACAGGTGGCAGTGGTCGGTCAGGGCTTTGGACACTTGGACTCGAAAGCGGGCGGCGTTGCCGTGGCCCGTGGAAAAAAAGAGCTTGGACTCATCGGCCCGGTAGTTGGTGACGGTCAGGGTGAAGACTCCCGGCTTCGCGTCATCGGGGTCCAGGGGGGTGAAGGCCGAGCCGTTCCAGGCGACCTGGCTCCCATCGGCGTAGCGCAGTGAAAACGGACGGGTCCGCTGCAGGGCCAGGGCCCGCACCGCCACGGCCAGGTGGTTGAGGCTTCCTTCGGCCTTGTGCTGGGTGTCGAAGATAGCCCTTTCGAGCTCCGTCGGCGCCCAATCGGGTACGTTGAAAAGATCGAATCGAGTCTCCTCACGAGTCTGCACCACCGCCACTCGACTCTTGCCCCAGGCCAGAGCAGCCTGGACCAACTTCAGCACCCAGGCCTCGGGAAAAGGCAATTGAAAGGCCCCCAGCTTTTCCCAGGCCTTGCTCTGGGCGATGGTAAACTCCCCCTCCGAATCGAGGGTCCCGGCAGCCTGCTCGGACTGCAACCATTCGTGCAAAGAAAAGCTGGACATGGTGAAGTATTAGGCCTTAAAGGGGTGGTGTCCTGGAGGTGTTCCTACTCGAGGGTCTCTTCGGGGGGCAGGGTGATCCCGGCATAAAGGGCACTGAGTGAAAGGGGACACTCCAGAACCTCTAAGCTCTCCTCGCCTTCCTTTCGCAGGTACAGCCACGAACTGTCAGAGTGGCGACGATACTGCTCGATGAGCATGCGGTCTTGATGGACCAGCAGGTACTCTTGGAGCGAGGGGATCTTTTGATAGGTCAAAAATTTCATCCCCTTGTCGTAGTTCTCGGTTGAGGGAGACAGAACTTCCATGATGAGAGAGGGATTGAGTACGACATCCCCGGCTGAGTCGTGGAACTGTAGTTCACCACAGACGGCCGATACGTCGGGATAGAAGAAGCGAGTACCTTGCCGAACTTTGAGATCGCTGGGAAAGATCTGACAGCCCCGGGTACGGAGCGGGTGAATAAGCTCCCCGATGATATTAGCCACAATTATATTGTGGGGTATACTCGCCCCTGACATCGCGTAGATCATCCCGTCGACATATTCGCTCTTGCCTTCGCTCTGGCGCTCTAGGGTGAGATACTCCTCGGAGGTGTAGGTTCGAGTTTGAGGTTGAAGAGCCATACTGAAAAGTTCGATGCGTTGTGCTTTTGATCCCCTTAAAGCTCCCGCCCAGGCCGTGAGGCCTCGACGGGAGCTAGGAGCGCGGGATCCTAAGGGGTCAAAACCAGGCCCCAGGGTCGGTTCCCACTGAGGTACGGAGAATTGGGGACGCTCGTGTTTAGGGCTCCGGTGCTGGTGTCGATCGCGAAAGCGAAGACCTGACTCGTGAGGTCTGCTGCCTGGTACAAGAAGTTGCCGTTGCCGGAGACAGCGATTCCGCGAGGTCTTTCGATCCCAGAGACCGTGCTGGTGTGGGTGAGGGCTCCGCTGGTCTCGATCCGATAAGTGTGAACATTGTTGCTGTCGATATTTCCGATGAAAGCAAACGCCCCGGAGGGATGAAAGCCCTGAAACTGTGGATTGATTCCTGCGGTATAGGGTGAATCGTTCAGTTCGGCGAGTGTTCCGTCGGCTTCGATTTTATAGCCAGAGATGGTGTTACTGTTATAGTTTGACGCATAGAGAAAGTTCCCGCTCGGATGAATTCCGATTCCCACGGGGTTGCCACCCGTGCTAATTGGCGTTTCTAAGGCAGAAAAATCTCCGCTCGAGGTGTAGCTAAAGGTCGAGATCGTATTGTCATCAGCGTTGCTGACGTAAAGTGTTGATAGGATGGGATGAAAAGCGACCGCATGGGGTCTCTCCCCCAGCCCAAGGCTTGCGTCGAGGGTCGTCAGCAGGGTTGGAATACCCGTGGACGCGGAGAGGGCGAAGATTGTCACGGTATCGTCTGTAATGTTGGTAACGGCTAAGAACCGCCCCTGCGGGTCCACGGCTAGCTGAAAGGGACCGTCGCCGGTGGCGTAGGGGGAACCTAAAAGCTCGGTCAAAGTGCCGTCGGAGGGGTCGATCTCAAAAGCCGTGAGCCTGTTGTTTACCTGATGAGTTAGATACATAAAACGGCCGTTGGGTGACAGAGCTAGCAGAGAGGGATTATTCAATACCGAGGTGTCGAACCTGTCGGTCAATTCACCCGTCGTGGAATTGACAATCCAGCGTGAGAGCGAATTGCCGATTAGGTTTGACGAGAACAAGAACTGATTGATCGTTAGCATGGCATGGTCTTGTTTGCCTTGATAAGTCGCGCTGATGGTTGCTTCGGTGCCGCCGGTCGCGCTTTGCGAGACGGTCGCCAGTCCGGCACTGTCGATACTAACCTCAGGTTTGTCGCTGGCCCAGGTTGCCTGGCTGGTGATGTCAAGCTCGCTGTTGTCGGCAAGGGTGGCGATAGCGCGATACCCGACCGTGCCCCCGGGCCCGCGGAAGGTGACGCCGCCGTCTTCAATGCGCAGACTCGTCACGGCAAGATCCACGTTGATGCTAAGACTATTGGAGGTAAGGCCACTGAGCGTAGCCTGGATCTCGGTCGTCCCGGGTGCCAGAGCCGTCAGCAGGCCGTCGGCTCCAGGGGCGGCTGCCACCGTAGGCGCTGAGCTGCTCCAGGTGACAAGCTCGGTAACGTCGTGGACCTCGCCTCCCCCAGGTTCGAGGAGTGCGGTAAAGGTGGATTTCTCGCCGACGGTGAGCTGAGAAAGGTCAGCACTAATGATCAGAGTACCCGGCGGCGGCAAGTTGGGGAATTCCTGTATGGAGCTGCTGCTGCAGCCGGCAAGTAAAGAGAGAAGCGATAAAATTAAGAGGCAAGGCGAAAGCCTGCAGAGTTGATGTCTCATAAATCCGGCTTTGTTAATACTGCTTTAAGAACTCCTGCCAATGCTTCGTCTGTTGAAGATGAAACCGATTTCGACCTGTCAGTCTGCGATAGCCTCCAGCATTTTGTGGCGGATGACCGCATGGTCGAAGTCTGGGCAGCTATTGGTCCCCTCGTGGAGGTCTTTGGCAAACCGATGGTATAGTTCCGCCACATTCAGCGGTGGCCCCTGTCGCAGCTCGGTGTGGAAATAGCGCTCCGGTACGTCCAGCGGCGCAAGCGAGGTCCTTTCGCCTAAGGCGCCTTCCAGTTTGAGGTCGGCGATCTGCATATGCCCGAACTCTCCGCTCACCCGGAGAGTGCCGCTGCTGCCGTAAATTTCCCACAATAGGCCTGTCCCCGGCTGCGTGCCACCATAATATAGGGTAGTCAGCACCACGCCATTCTCCGTCCGCGCAACGAGGCCGATCTGATCGTGGGCGGTCATGGGGATGGTTTCGCCGGTTTCCTCGATGACGGTCTCGGTTCTTCCTTGGGCCAGAACGCCCGTGACCTGCTGCAATTCGCCAAGCACCGAGCAGACCGCGTCTAGTGTATGCCCCACCGGGATGGACAGCATCGTCGCGCCGTTCGCGCGGTCGGCCGTATACGCGTTCGGTGCCTGCACTCTGCTGCCCCAGGTCAGGGAACGACCAATCAACACGCTCGACAAGATGTCCCCGATACGGCCATCTTTCACGAGGTCGCGCACATAGCTGATGGTCGGCGAAACATGGGCCTGAAGGCCTATCGCGGTTTTCACACCCGCAGACCGCGCCAGCGCGGCCATCTGCTCGGCTTCGGCTAAGCCGTTGCCCAGCGGCCATTCGCAGAAGACATGCTTGCCTGCTGCAATGGCCGCGGAAACGAGTTCGAGATGCGCTGGAACCTTAACCGTTACGGTCACCAGATCGACGTCGGGCGATGTGACCAGGGCCTCGTGTCCGACAAAGGCGCGCGGAATCTTATAGTGGGCAGCGGCAGCGTCGGCGCTTTCCCGGCGAGTCGTGCTGACGGCGCTGATTTCATATTCCGGCAACGCCCTCAGTGCCGGAACGTGCGCGATAGCACCCCAGCTGCGATCGACTTGCATGCCGATGATGCCGACTCTGATGGGAGTCATTTGAGCCTTCCAGGATGGCGAATTTCGTCTTCCGTCCGGCGATCCGTAGATATGCCTCTGTTGCTTTCATCTTTTAACCGATTAACCATGTCAAGTGCCTCACTCCTCAACCTCGAATCGCTCACTGGAACGGCCTGTTGGGGCTTGACTCGAGGGACCGTTCGTACGAGCGCGTTCAGATCGAAAGCGGCCGTCGCCTAGCGTTCGAATAAGTTACATCAACTCTTTCAGGCCGGAAGCGATCCTTGCCTCCACCTGATCCATATCGGCAGAGGCGTCCACCTCTCGGAGCACGCCCTGTTCCTGGTAAAAGGTCGCCACCGGCTCGGTCTCCTGGTGGTAGGTTTGTAGGCGTCGACGAATGATCTCTTCGTGATCGTCGGTGCGCCAGATAAGTTCGGTTCCATCTTCGTCACAGACTCCTTCATTTCGAGGAGGAGCGGCCAGCAGATGATAACTCCGCCCGCATTCGGGGCAGGTGCGCCGCCCGGCCAGCCGCGCTACCACTTTTTCGTCGTCCAGCACCAGCATGACCACCTGATGGACCTTCTGCCCGCGGTTTTGTAAGAACTCTTCCAGCGCTTCGGCCTGCTCCAAGGAGCGGGGGAAACCGTCCAGGATGAAACTCACGTGTTCGCCGTCTCGATCTTCGTACAGTTCCTCGAGCATCTGGTAAAGCAGGGAATCCGGCAGCAACTCTCCCGCGGCCATGGCGGTCTCTGCCTTCTGCCCCAGTTCGCTGCCCTGCTGAATATGCCGGCGCAGGATATCGCCTGTGGAGACGTGTCCCAAGTTGTAGCGCTCGCAGATGCGAGTGGCCTGGGTGCCTTTACCCGAGCCTGGCGGCCCCAGCATGATGATACGAAGAGCGGAGTTGGTGGTCACAGATCTACCTTCTTTTCGAGTGGGGAGTGCCCTTCTCGGTTATTCTGGACCTTGAGTTGCTCGTTCTCCGCGAAAAACATGATAACCTTAACGGACTTTTCCGTGTCGTTCGCTCATCAGTGACGGACCGGGTGAGGCCGGGACACGTACTCACTTACGGAAGGAAGTGTGATCCCGATCACACTCATTTCCGTTTTCCGTCACTGACCGCCCGATCGCGGTCCGATATTATAGGCTTATCAACGACAGCAAGTGAGGACAACAATATGAGCAAGGTAGATACATCAAACTTCGGACCGCGCGCCCAAGAATATTTTAAAGCGGCTAAACAGAAAGGTACCTATATTCAGAATCAAGATGGTAGTGCGAACAAGAATAACATCCGCTGCCTGAAACAAGATGTGGGTCCGGTACAGGGCCCGAAGTCTAACATCCAGGACGGCCAGAAAAACGCTTTCGGTGGTCGGGTGGATGTAACAGCCTGACAACGTGTCGACGCTACGAGCCTCGTAGCGTCGACGGCCACCCCGCGAAGGCCCTAAGTCGGACAAAGAGGGGCTTAAACTCGGAGTAAAGAATCGACCCGGTAGGAGTGAGTAGGAAGGGCGCCGTGCGGGGAGTAGAGACAAACTTCGGGTTTCTTGAGGCCCATAGCCCCTTGCTTTGCAAGTTGGCCCAGCAGGCCGAGCGCTACTTCGCCGAGGACCCGAGCACCGCGCTGATTAAGCTGCGCCAATTTGGAGAGGTGCTGGCCCGCCAACTCGCGGCCCTTACCAACACCTCCCTACAACCTAACTCCAGCCAGGTGGATGTCATCAATGCTCTTCGCTATGAGGGCTCACTCAGCAATGACGCCGTCAACGCATTCCACGCTCTGCGAAAATCTGGGAACAAAGCCACCCACGAGATGACCGGCGCCCACTCCGAGGCGCTCACCATGCTGAAAGTGGCTCGGGCGCTGGGCTCCTACTACCATCAGCTCAGAATCGATCGAAACTTCCGGCTGGGGCCTTTTATCCCGCCACCAGACCCGAAAAAGCAGGCTGCCGCTGTTGCCGAACAGATGGCCGCCCTGCAGCAACAGCTCCAGGACGCCCTGCAGGCCCAGTCGCAGGCCCAAGCGATCGCAGAAGCGGAGGCGAAGGCTCGCGCCAGGGCCGAGGCCGATGCTCTGGTGGACGCCGAAGAGGCGGCTGCCTGGTCCACTCTAGTTCAAGAAACCGAAAAGCAGCTGGCCGAGGAGAAAAGACTTCAGGAAGAGCTGCTGGCCCAGATCCAAGAAGAGGCCGCCGCCAGACCCGCCGCTGAGCTTCAGCAAGTGAAAGCTGAGGCCACCAGCACCGGACTAGAGCTAGACGAGATCGCCACCCGACAGCTGATCGATGAACAACTGCGCGAGGTGGGGTGGGAGGTCGACTCGGTCAACTACCGCTACGCCAAAGGCGTGCGGCCTCAGAAGGGGCGCAACTTGGCCGTCGCCGAGTGGCCCACCGCCTCTGGACCGGCCGACTATGTGCTCTTCATCGGCCTGATGCCGATCGCCATCGTGGAGGCCAAGCGCAAGAACAAGAACGTGAAGGCCTCCATCGAGCAGGCCAAGCGGTACAGTGAGGGGATCAAGCTCTCTGACGACCTGCTCTCTCCGGGCGGGCCGTGGAACGACTACAAGGTACCCTTCCTGTTCTCTACCAACGGCCGCGGCTTCTTACGCCAACTGCTGGAGTTTTCCGGCATCTGGTTTCTCGACGCACGCCTGGCTACCCATCACTCCCGGGCGCTGGAGGGCTGGTACACCCCGGATGGCCTGATGGCGCTCTTGAAAAAAGACATCCCCCGGGCGACCCTTGCCTTGGAATCCGAAGAGCTCGACTATCTCGGGCTGCGCCCCTACCAGAATCAGGCCATCAAGGCCGTGGAAGCACGCCTTGCCGAGGGGCGCGATCACATCTTGCTGGCCATGGCCACCGGCACACGGCAAAACACGAACCGCCATCGGGCTGATCTATCGCCTGCTAAAAGCCCAACGGTTTCACCGCATTCTCTTTCTGGTCGACCGCAACGCGCTGGGCGAGCAGGCCCACAACGCGTTCAAAGACGTGAAGATGGAGAGCCTGCAGACCTTCGCCGACATCTACGAGGTGAAGGGCCTCGGCGATCTCGCCCCCGAGGTGACCACCAAGGTTCACCTGTCCACCGTCCAGGCCATGGTGAGGCGCTGTCTTTACACCGAAGACGGCAGCCAGACCAGCACCACGGTCGATCAGTACGACTGCGTGATCGTTGATGAGTGCCATCGAGGGTACAACCTCGACCGCGAGATGTCGGGCGCCGAGCTAGAGTATCGAACAGAAGACGACTACATCTCCGCCTATCGCCGAGTACTCGACCACTTCGACGCCGTCAAGATCGGACTGACCGCAACGCCGGCGCTGCACACGGTGGAGATCTTTGGCGAGCCCGCTTTTCAGTACAGCTATCGCCAGGCGGTCATCGACGGCTTTTTAGTCGACCACGAGCCACCCATCCAGATCGCCACGGCGCTTGCCGAGGACGGGATCACCTGGAAGATGGGTCAACCCATGCAGGTCTATCACGTCAGCAGCCAGACCTTGGACCTGGTGCACGCGCCCGATGACGTGACGATGGAGCTTGAGAGCTTCAACCGAAGATGCCTATGCGCTCAATCTATACGCCGAACGAGGCCTCATGGATAAAATTCGAAAAAGATGGACCCTTTCGGCTAAGTGAACATTAGTTCACCTTTGGCTTGCCGTATGGGGCTTCTCTCGCTTGCCAGGTGATAGGGGCAATGATACACTTTAGGGGTGATTTTACACCTGGAGTTTCCCTAAATGCAAAACGAAACTTTCGCAGCACTGTTGGCGGGTCCCCTGTTCGTTATGGCTTTTCCACTGTTCTGGTGTTCGATCTGTTGGATGCTTGCTCGAGTGGGGGGTTGGTATCGTTGGGCCGAGGCTTATCCGGATTCCAGGGGGCATAGAGGGACTCGCAAGTGGATGGTGTCCGCTTTTTTTCCTTATTGTCGATACAATGGCACCCTGGTTCTCTCCGCCGACTCGGAGGCGCTTACCCTCTCTCAGATTCTTCCCTTCCGTTTTGGGCATCATCCCGTTCGCCTACCCTGGGGCGAGCTTACGGTGACAAAGGATCGATCGTGGTTTGGCGATCGGGTGACTCTTGAAGCGGATAAGGTCCCAGGGTTGAAGATGACCATGTACCAATCAGCTTATGAGTCGGTCAGTCAGGGCGTTGAAGCCGCCCCTCGGCCAGGGGAGACGGACACACCTACATCATCCCGTCCACAGTCACCGTGACCTGGGACCTGGCGGAACCAAGGCTCTCTTAGAAAACTCGAGGAGGTCGGTTAAGGATGGAGCTTGTCAAGTATCCGGCCAGGATCTACCTGGACCCAGAAGACAAAGAAGGGCGTTGGCTTGTTCACTTTCGCGGGCTTGGAGGCGGCGAAGTTGGTCTCTGGACCTGTGGAGACAGCATAGAGCATGCTCGCGAGATGGCTCGGGAATGCCTCTCGCTGTACCTAGAAGACGGTGAGGTTGAGCCACCTCCGTCTCTAGAAGAAGGCGAGGAATTTGTTGCGCCGGAACTCCAGATCGCCATCGCTCTGACGATCCGGAAGTTTCGCACCGTCGCCGGACTGAGTCAGGCGCAGGCAGCAGCACGACTCGGCGTAGCACCCTCGACTTACAATCGATGGGAGAACCCTAAGTGCTGTAACGCTACAGCTGAAACCATCGAGAGGATCGCGAGGGCGTTCGGCCGCCGGGTGGAGATGTCATTTCCTGAAGCCTCTTAAGAGTTGTCATTCCCAACTCCATCTTGTAGGCTGTCCTGGGCCGGCTCAGGTCCGAGAACGTCCCGCTCCTCAGCCGGGGGAGAATTCTTAGCTGAAGGGCGTCGTGCGACCTGGGATTACGTCTTGATAGCCGTCCAGATTACGATGGGAGCATCGTCCTCGCAAGGGATCGGTTTCACGGTTAAGAAATCGCTGCTATGTCACTAACCGCTACCACCACCGATATTGTCGCTAAGCTCTGGTCATTGTGCGATGTGCTTCGAGACGACGGGATCACCTATCATCAGTACGTGACCGAGCTGACCTATCTGCTGTTTTTGAAGATGGCCAAGGAGACCGGTCGCGAGTCGAACCTGCCCGAAGGGTATCGCTGGGACGAGCTGAGTGAGAAGGACGGATTACCTCAGCTAGAGTTCTATCGCGGCATGCTGCTGCACCTGGGTACCGAAGCCAGGTCCGAGCGAGTGCAGGCGATCTTTGCCAACGCCAACTCTTCGCTGACTATGCCGCGCAACCTGAAGATCTTGACTGAGGCCATCGACGCCCTGGACTGGTACAGCGCCAAGAGCGAGGGGCTCGGAGACCTCTACGAGGGCCTGTTGGAGAAGAACGCCAACGAGAAGAAGTCGGGGGCGGGGCAGTACTTCACCCCTCGTCCGCTGATCGATGCGATGGTGGCCGTGGTCAAACCCCAACCGAAAGAGCATATCCAGGACCCCGCCGCCGGCACCTGCGGCTTTCTGGTGGCCGCCGACCGCTACATCAAAGAGCAGACCGACGACCTGTACAGCCTGACAGAAGATGAGCAACGCTTCCAGAAGCAGCAAGCCTTCTACGGTATGGAGTGGGTGCGGGACACCTATCGACTGGCGCTGATGAACCTCATGCTGCACGACATCGAGGGGGGATTGCAGTACGGCGACACCCTGGGCCCCGCCGGCGCAGGTCTGCCGAAAGCGGATGTCATTCTGACCAATCCTCCCTTCGGCTCCAAAAAAGGCGGCGGCGGACCCACCCGCGACGACTTCACCTTCCCCACCTCGAACAAGCAGCTCGCCTTTCTGCAGCACATCTATCGCGGCTTAAAGCCGGGCGGCCGGGCCGCCGTGGTGCTGCCCGACAACGTGCTGTTCGAAGGCAACGTGGGGGCCAAGATCCGCGCCGACCTGATGGACAAGTGCAAACTGCACACCATCTTGCGCCTGCCCACCGGCATCTTCTACGCCCAAGGGGTCAAGACCAACGTCTTGTTCTTCACCCGAGGGACCAACGACACCGGGAACACCAAACAGGTGTGGGTGTTCGACATGCGCACCAACATGCCGAACTTCGGCAAACGCACCCCCTTCACGCGCGAGCACTTCCAAGAGTTCGAGGCTTGTTACGGAGATGACCCGCACGGTCTATCCCCGCGAACCGACCAGGGAGAAGAGGGGCGCTTTCGGGCCTTCAGCCGAGAGCAGATCGCCGAGCGCGGCGAAAACCTCGACATCTCCTGGCTACGAGACGAAAACGCCGAGCGCGCCGAAGACCTCCCCGAGCCCGACGAGATCGCCGCGGAGATCTTGGGGCACTTGAAGGTGGCGATGGAGGAGATGGAAGCGTTGGCGGAGTTGCTGGAGGCGGGGGAGTGAGCGAGCAGGCCAAGGGCATGCCAGCCTCTCTTGAAGAGCGCCCCCCTGGGTATGCCGAATGGCTCGCTGACCTCAAGTTGAAGGTTCAGGCGGCTCAGCAAAGGGCATCACTAGCGGTCAACCAAGAGCTTTTGCGGCTCTATTGGCAGATCGGAAGCGAGATTCTCACACGCCAGGCTGATGCCGAATGGGGGTCGGGTATTTTAGATCAGGTTTCGGCCGACCTGCGCGCCGCCTTTCCAGAGATAAAGGGCTTCTCTAGAACCAATCTCAATTACATGCGGGCTTTCGCGGAAGCCTGGCCTCAGCTCGGGGAAATTGGTCAACAGGCTGTTGACCAATTGCCGTGGGGACACAACATCATTCTGCTTTCCAAGCTAAAAACGCCCGAAGAAAGGCTTGCCCATGCGCACGAGGCGTCCCTACAGGGATGGTCTCGGAACACCTTGGCTTTGCACATCGAAAACCGCACCCTGGAACGCCAGGGAAGAGCCATCACAAACTTCGAGCAACGGTTGCCCAAGCCACAATCGGATCTGGCCCAAGAAAGCCTGAAGGATCCTTACCGATTCGATTTCCTGGGCATAGGGGTCAGCCTTCCAGGGTCTTGCGCATCCAACAGATCTCGCAACTTCTTAGTCCAGTTATGTCCAGGGGACATTTTGCCCGCGATAGAATTCAGCACCACCAAAAAATTGTACAGTTTGTCGAGCTCGCTTGGATTTGTATTCAAGAGAGTTTGGTTAAAGCTTGTCGTGCCTCGGAGAGCCGGAGGGCGGAAAGCTAGTGTTCGATTCCACAAACGGCTGTGATGCGAACAGCAATTCCGGACCAGGCTCGCCTGTCGAACATAACCGATTAAGAATTTCTCCGGAAGATCGAATTTCGCGGCTATCCTTTGTCGGATCGGCGTATCTTTGGTGTTCACTAGCCAATGGTATACCTCTCCGAAACTCATCATCTCCACACATACCCAGATCGGCGGCGTCTTGTAGTGTCGGTGATTAACTCGATAGTGCTCGGCGAATTGCTCGTTGCTTCTCTCATACACACCGACCAGCTTGGCGAGCGATTTCGAATGGTCCCATCCCTTCAGGTTCGTCGTGAAGAAATCTCGGTGAAGATGGGCGAATGGATTATGGACTTGGGACATCTCGAACGCCCAAGCGGTCCGAACAGCGACTTCGAAGCGCTCCAGCATATCACCCAAAATTAGCCTGAGCTTCCTGTCAAATTTGTAGAGGGCTACAATCTCTTCGAAACTGGTGTTACCCAGGAATTTATGGCCATTTACAGGGCAAAAGCGCTCGAAGTGGATGAAGTAGGCGCGCAACTTATAGTAGTTGACGTACTGCAGAAAACGTTCAGCGTCGGGTCCGCTCCCAAATGTCATTTGCCGCGTCTTCAAGAGTGCTACCATCTCTTGAGGGCTCATGCTAGGCTTCCGCACGACCAACCTCCCAAAACAAAAGAACCCGCAGGTATTGGGCTACCACGTTTTTCCGTAGTGTCGCCTAGCGGGTGTTGTTAGGCTCAGTGTACACAAGTTGACAACATCCTTCAAGCCTTGTATCGAGAGCTTTCGTTTTCTGTTGGGCCCACCCTCTTGCCCGCCAGCGATGGGAATAGGACTACCTTGCCCGGCAGAAAGCCAAAGGCAAAACCCCAAGCTGCCGCGAAAGTTACGGTTGCCGTTGAAAGGATGGCCCTTGGCAACCTTGCCGACACAAAACACTCGCAATTTCAAAGACACAGTAAAGGCTCGCGTCGAGCGCGACCCTACTTTCCGCAAGGAGCTATTGCGTGAAGGTATCGAGGCGTTCTTGCAAGGGGACGTCGAGACCGGCATCTCGACGGCTGGCAAACCTCTTCTCAGTCATTTCCCACCTGCAGACGGAAAATGGAATTCGACTGAGTGTTCGCTCGACAACAAGTGTCAGGCCTAGAAAATCCGATGCCAGCGCATAGTTGGATGGACGTCGCCCTGAAGCCGCTCTTTCGCACACCATTCGCGTATCACGTTCACGTGATCGCCGCGGGGAACCTTATGCAGGCACCAGAGCCTGAAAAATAGCCTCCGCTTGTCCAAGCTCCCGCGACATCAAGTCTGCTGTCACGGGGTTTCTAGAATGACGGGAATGCTCTCCGGAATGAGGTCAGCGACCCGCTGAAAGGCGTTGTGCGACCTTGGATTGCGTCTTGATAGCCGTCCAGGATAGCCTGGCGTATATTGACTGCGTCCTGTTGCTCTTTCTTATTGCGCAGCAAGTCTCGTATAAACTCGCTAGGGGTGGCATACATCGTTCCGTCCCCGCAGTTAGCATCAATGAAGGCCCTTAGTTCGTCGGTAAGGGAAAGGTTCAGCGTTGAGCTCATGATCGGATGTTACGATCTCTCTCCCTGCCGGTCAATGTTTTGCCAATATAGGCGACGCCGTGGGGTCAGCGCTCCAGCCACCAATGAGCGAGTTCCTCGCGGGTCAGCTCTCCTCGAGCGCAAGCCATGGCGATAGATTCGAGGTCGGCGGCTGGTGGGAAGTCGGCTAGCCCATTGACGTGGCGGAAAACCAGAGCAGCCAAGGTCCCGACCCGCTTATTGCCGTCGACAAAGCCATGATTACTGATCAGAGCGAACATCAAAGCTGCTGTCATCTCAGCGATCGTTGAATGAAAGTACTCTCCCCCAAAGGATGCCCGTGGGGTGGCCACAGCGGATTCCAGCAAAGCGATATCGCGAATACCATGGGTGCCTCCCTCCTTCGTGATCGTGTCCTGATGAATCTGAAGAATGTCGTCGAGACTGAGGAATACCGGGTCTTTCATTTAGCGAGGTTGTTAAGCATTTCGGGATACCCGGGCTGTTGACGAATCTTGGCCAAAGATTCAGCGATCTTCTCTTTTCCCGCTCCGTTGAATACGGGAGTTACCACTAACGAGCCTCCGGAAACGACGACCTGCAAGGGTGTCTCTGGGGAAATCCCAAGTTGTTCCATCAAGGCGGTATCAATAACTAGGGCGTGACTGTTGCCCCGTTTCTGCAATTTTTTAACCATATTGGTATGTTACCACAACGTGACAACGCCGACTAGTTAGACCGAGCAGAGCAAAGGCCATTTTGTCCAGGTGGATACAGTGTGGAAATTTTCTCTCCAGGCCAGCGGACCCTGGGATCCAGACTCTCGCCCTCAAATACCTCTTCAAGAGCCACTCAGAGCCTCTCTGCGGCACCCCTTCAATCTTTTGAAAACTTCTGTCATTAGCCTCTTTTGAGTCCCCTGAAATCATCTCTGAAAAATCTTTTAAACGGCTTGGTTAGGCGGGTTTTCCGCTGTCTAGTTTTTGACTAGAATGGCCCCTGTGGGTTAAAATAGGGTATGAAATCTCACATCACTAACCCCGGTTATTTTCGTCTGGACATGCTGCTCACTCTGGGGGTGTCGCAGGTTCATGAGTTTGCCCGCAGAGCCACCGCCACTCTGACCACTTATCGCCTGATCCTGGGTCGCTGCCTTCTGGCCATGCGGGAGTCGAAAGGGTTCAAGAAGTTCGGCTGTTCTTCGGAGATCCACTACGCCACCGCCAAATTGGGAATGAACAAGAGGGCGGCGCGGGAGTGTCGCCGGGTGGCCCGCAGCCTTCTGTCTCTACCCAAACT